>Ga0307515_10001195_pt1 | contig 59350 bp, 71 predicted proteins | sample 17_EM_MG_FD_194513 | JGI IMG/M metagenome (GOLD analysis project Ga0307515, IMG submission 194513) | Populus trichocarpa ectomycorrhiza microbial communities from riparian zone in the Pacific Northwest, United States - 17_EM | ecosystem: Host-associated > Plants > Roots > Unclassified | place... | reverse complement strand
GGCGATATGCAACTCGACGCGTGGTATTGACGCCGGGCGCGGAGTAATCCGCCACCGGGGTGTCTCTGACGGCTCTGACGGAGCGCGTCCACTCTGACGCAGCCAGTCCGCCCAGACGGAAATGTTTTTTGCTGATGCCATACTTGGAAGAGTAACTCTTTAAAATATCTCATGCAAACAAATGATAACCTTAGGAACAAAGTGGCAATAACAATGTGGGATGTACCAATATGGCAAATTACAATTAGAAAATCGCCATAGGAATAGGTTGCTGTCATTGCATGAATATCTAAGGGAGTCTCATCCTCAACACTCAAATATAACAAGATTGCATCGTTGCAGCACTGAGAAGGATAGTCTCTAGCAGCAATTCACATTCAGAGTATTAGCAGCAACAACCACCATATGATATGAATATCAATTCTATCCACAATTACTTCAACATCTATTGCCTGTGAGCTGCTCAGATGACTATTTGTGGACAACTAGTATCCTACACCATATATCTGGATACTGTTGCAGATGTCAAGGAGATATATCTTCATTATGAAAAGCTGGATAGGTTCTCCAATACCTATTAGGTACTACACCTTGCCTGCGTCACTGGAAGTGAACATGACTATATTTGTTATCACCGGATGGGATTCATCAGCAAAAAGGATTTTGGTCCAGGCGGAATGACTACGTCACAGTGGACGCGCTCTGTCAGAGCCGTCAGAGACACCCCGGTGGCGGATTACTCCACACCCGGCGTCAATACCATGCGTCGCATTGCATATCGCCCTCCGATCGCAGTTTCTCCATGTCTTCTTGCTCGGTCGGTCTTGGATTTTAAACGCCCACTCTGGCGCTGTGGCCAATTGTGACGGTACGTTGGAGTAGGTTCATTGGGTACGCGCTTGCATCGGGATTGGAATGCAATGGATGATGCTGCAAAAATCTCTCCTCATGCTCCTTCTACCTGCACGCAAAATGCCAGTTTCTGTTTACTAATTATACACATCATTCCAAGTCGCCAGGTCTATGTGGCTATTGACAATCCATCACTCATTCCTTCTGTCGCCTCTCCTACTAATCGTGGCTATTGCTGGAATCATGTGCCCACAGCCGACGATGTTTCCAACGCTAAAAACTTGCAAAGCAACAGCTGTTGGTGCTTTTCTCACTTGTACCAATTGTGGGACCGGATCAAAGTTACCCGAGTTATCAGGTATTGTGGTGATCGCCAGGGCTAACCAGTTCTCAACGAAAGCTCCATCCTCGTTTGGGAACTTGACTTTGAATTGTCGTTGCGGTTGCCACGGGAGACGCCCATTTAATGCGCCATAACACCTCCCAGGGCGTTGCGTTACCCACACGCAGTCATTCCGTCCGTCCTCTCCGCGCCAGCTCTGGCTTCCTGTGCATCGACACATCTGAGATATGCGTTCACCTTCTAAACCCTCAACTTGAACCTTAATACCATGGCAAATACAGAGCTCCATTGTGTGCAGTTGTTCATCCAACATATACATCTTCTTACGACTCTTATGCTTGATAAACTGCCGCATGCCACTGTTTATTGCCATGCGGTGCGTTGCGTCTTGCCTATTGTCGAGTAATGCTCTGAAGTCTTTGATCATGGCGTGAGGATGCTTTCCATCACGGCGGTTTGGGGTCCCATGAATTCGGGCTTCGCATATCACTGGGAGCTCAGGGGGGCAGCCTGATCAGCACCGGAAGGGAGGACTTTGCAGGTGGCAGCGCTGTTCTCCTGACGCTGAGCATGGGCTTGGAGATTGAGCTCTCTCATTTCGAAGCAGAGAATGCGACACTGAAAGGTGATTACTTGTGGCAGGTAGTTGAGATTCTGATTGGAGGCGTTCCAACTGTCCTTGAGGTTGATTTCATGTGGTTGTTCATGTCTCTCGGCGGAATACTGTTGCAAAGTTCTGTATCAACAAATCTGTTCGACCGAATGAGATATCAAGTTGATCTTTTGAAAGTTGAAGTCAGCTATTGCATATACAGGTCACAGCCGGAGACGGAGATGTCTTGTACAGCCGGAGGCGGAGATGTCTTGTACAGTCGCAGACGGAGATGTTTTGTATGGCCGCAGACGGAGATGTCCTGTATGGCCAGTGACGGATATGTTTTGTATGGCCGGAGACGGTGATGTCTCGTATGTCCAGAGACAGTGATGTTATGTAGGGCTGGAGATGACTGTTGACTCTGGTACGAGCTGATGGCATTCTGCCGTACTGGTACGTACATATATATACTGGCCTTATGGCCCTCTTAGATAGAATACAATTAAGCTTCTCTAGCATCACTATTTCAACAGGTTATGAGCCCGGCGCCTGCTACAATCTTTACTACAAATACTCTATTTATATCTTACGATCAAGAGCCTCAAAACCCCCAACCCACTGACAACCATCCCTGCTTATCAGCCGCAACACCATCACCATCCATCACTCTACATCATCACCTTCCTAACCTCCTCCACTCTAAAAACATGTCAAACGAAACATTCAAGACGGATCAAGGCAATGTGCCCAAGCTGACCGAGGGAAACCACCCTGTCTGGAAGCAAAACATTCGCTGAGTCCTCATCACCAAGTTAGCCTACAATATCGTCACTGGTGTTGAACTCCTCACTGTTGGCAACGGCGTCGCCCTACACCCTTTACAAGGAAGCTGGCATAACCGAGCCAATAAAGCACTAGCATAAATACACCTCGGATGGTGTGACGAACTCCTTCCACTCATCGACCCTATCGACGACCCCGTGGAAATGTGGGAAGCACTTAGTGACCGACTTGACAATGCCTCAACGAAGCTTGGCTGCACCCAAGTCCAGCGGAAGTTCACCACCTCTCGACCATCGCCAGACGAAACGGTCACCCAGTACTTTAACAAACTAATCGCTTTCCGCAAGAAGCTAATCAGCACCACCGAAAATATCACTGATAACACCATGACAACACATATCTTCACTACCCTATCTAATTCATATAAAACAACCATCCAAATCCTTGAACAGCGCATCCCCACTCCCACAGCCCAGCAGTGTATGGATGCGATCCGCGAATATGCTGAGCGAATGACCTTAACCAAGGAAATTGGACATGCATCCACCGGAGCAGCCCTAAACTCCTGCGGCGGAATTCGTGGCCGTGACAGTGGCGGACGAGGTGGCGGACGCGGAGGTGGACGAGGAAATGGACGCCAGAAGCACAAATGCACACACTGCAAAATGGACAATGATACCACCAAAGCAGGCGGAAAGAGAAAGCACGCTGAAAACATCACAAACACCGGTGATACAAACACCTCCAGGAATGACGAATGAACGTCCTACCACTGCGGTCCCTCCGGATACTTCGAATGTGACTGCATCCACTTCAAACGTGCCCGGGATCAACGCAACAAAGTCAACAATGGCACTGCAGTACAAGCCACAGCCGGAGATCACGACGTAATCTGACTGGCAGCCAACGCGACCGCTCTGACCGCAGCCTCTGCTCCAGCTGCATGGGTCATCGATTCTGGAGCATCTCACCATATGTGCAATGACCGCACCAGATTCAACTCAATAAAGAAACTTCGTCAGCCAATAGTCATTGAGCTTGGAGATGATTACAAAGTTACAGTAAGTCACCATGGACTCATTAGCGTTTCACAGGAGTACGAAGTCAATGCTCTCTACTTGCCTACGTTCAGGCTCTCGCTTCTCTCCATCAATCAATTGGACACAGCCGGGTACACATCCACATTTGGACGCGGCAGGTGTTCCATATCATCTCCATCAATCACCATCACAGGCAATTGGGTCAATGACCTCTATATCATATCACCAGCAACTGCACTCACTTCGACAGTACCAAGCATGTCTACGAAGTCCACTTCAAGAAGGAGAAAGAAGAAGAGAAAAGGTGCATCATCAACTGCACATATCACCATACCATCATCGAGCTCACACACCACCATACCATCAATCGCGCACTTCACCGAGCCTACTACGAGCCCACTCCACACTGCATCTTCCAGTGCAGCCAGCACCGAATGTCCATCTGCCACCAAAAATCCAAATCCCACTCGGAAGCCTCTCACAATCTCAGAATCACGACTATGGCATCGCCGTCTAGCCCACATTCATCCTACTGCCCTACGATCTCTAATTGATGGATATACAGAAGACAACTCAATGTGCACCGCATGCGTCCAGGCCAAACACAAGCAGAAGAGTATCAAAGTCAAGACCAAGCGCACTACAAAGCCATTCAGACTTGTACATTCAGATGTGTGTGGACCATTCTCCACGCCCACCTCCGCTGGCCATCACTACTATATCTTATTCATCGACGATTACACAAGCTACACCTCTGTTTGGGTCCTTCCAGATACGGAGTCGAAAACAAGCAGCTCAGCCTACCAATCATTTCAGGCCGGAGTTGACTCCATGGGATATGAAGTGGAACAATTTCGGTGCGACAGTGGACGCGGAGAATACGACAACAAGACCTTCTGACAGGTGCTCACTGTTCATGGTACGACATACGAACCATGTCCTCCCTACGCTCACCATGAGAATGGGGTTGCCGAACGCATGATCCAGACCATCACCGAGAAAGCACGATCTATGATGATTTACTCCCAGGCGCCACTTGTCTCTTGGAGAGAAGCAGTCAATACCGCAGTCTACCTCCACCAGCGAACCCCAAACAAAGGCCTAACGAAAAGAGACAACCGCGACGGCTATCCAGCACCATATCCAACTCCTTACAAGATGCTGCAAGCATTTGGCAAGCCTTCTCACAACAATGATGGCAACAAGATCTCGTACAAAGCTCCTCTCCACCACCTTCGGCGATTCGGCTGCTACGCCAGTCAACTTATCCCCGAGCCGCAATGCCATGTAAGATTCAGCGCACGATCCAAGCCATGTATGATGGTCGGTTACGTGCACGATTCGACTACACTTTAGAGGATACGGTCTGCAGCATTCCGAGTAGTACGATCACAGTTGGATGTCATTTTTGACGAGGAGAGGAATGCCTACTCATCATGCCTACACAGAGACCAAACAGACATCTTGGAGCTACCAGAAGAGACAGAATATGTCGGGGAAATTGAAACGGGTGGCGATGGACTTCTCCATGACCACGCAGGAACCAGTCGAACAGGTGAAGGCCACGGAAGTGGTGATCATGACGGTACTGACGATGACATAGACCACAATCTGCCCGACGCTGACAACCGTCGAAGTCTCCCTGCAAGTCCAGGTGTGAGATCACGTCCTCCTCACGAGGAGGATGCACTACCGGTGTCCAGAGAAACCATCGTCCACAATTGACATCTCCGCCGCGAAATCGACAAAGCCCGCCGAATGGCGGCCACGACCAAGCAATCATGCCAACCACCACCATGCATGAATCGTATCAGAAGAAGTCAGGTTAAGATATCCGCAAATGCACTAATCATCATGGCGATGGCTTTCGCATCGACATCCATCAACAGCGATCCATTCACATATGTGGAGGCCATGGACAGCCCACTACGAAACCACTGGAAGCGAGCAATGGAAGAGGAATGCACATCGATCCTGCTCAATAACACATTTACAACTATCAATTCCCAGGAGGCAAGGGAATTGCAAGTCAAGCCAATCGGCTCCAAATGGGTCTACAAGATGAAACACAATCCTGACAGCACCATACGGTTCAAGGCATGCCTAGTAATTAAAGACTACGAACAAACAGATTTCTGAGAAACTTATGCCCCTGTCGGAAATCTCACCACTATTCGGTATCTCATCTCTCTGGTCGGAAAACATGGCTGGAACATCAATCATTTCTATGTGGTCACTGTCTTTCTCAATCTTCCGGTGGTTGACGATGATATCTATATGACGCTGCCTGAGGGCTGGCCGGAAGGCCTCAACACCCCTGGGATCGTTGTTCGACTACAGAATGCACTTTACGGCCTCAAACAACCACCACGACTCTGGCACAACGATATTAACCCCTTCTCACTCTCCATCGAGTTCACAAAGTCCCTGGCCGAGCCCAACCTCAATCTCTGCAGCGGTGGTAATCTGATGCTTTTGTACATCGACGACATCTCAATATTGTACCTGGAAGACGCTACCCTAGCTGCGATCGCAGTCAAGGCTAGGCTCCCGGAAAAATACAACATCACCAATCTCAGCCCGGCTCACCAATTCGTTGGCATCGACATCCACCGCGAGGAAACTGGCACTGGCACCGGCATCAGTCTTGGCCGAAAGTCGTTCATCACCACGATTCTCAAACAATTCAATATGCAGAATGCTCATGGTGCATCAACTCCAACGGAGCTTAATGTGAAGCTAGATCTGGCCGAGGATCGGGGGGAGAAAGAACTAACAGATATCAAAAGATACCAGGCAATTGTCGGCTCATGGATGTATGTGGCACTTGCAACTCGGCCCGATATCTCATTTGCAGTCGCTTCACTTTGCCGATACAATTCCCGTCCTTTCACCAGGCATCTCACTGCCGCCAAAAGAGTTCTCCAGTATCTCAAATCCACCGCCAAGTTTCGACTGCATTTGAGCAACTGCTCGGGTAGCAATGATGAACTCACTGGCTACACGGACTCGGATTGGGCCGATGATAGTGCCGACCGCAAATCTCAAGGTGGTCATGTCTTCCTTCTCAGCAATGAAGCTGTCTCATGGCAGTCACGAGAGCAAGATCTCATTGCCATGTCAACCCTCGAAGCCGAATACATCGCTTGTTCCGAAGGCTCCCGTGAAGCGAAGTGGCTGCTTTAGTTCCACCGATATATACACGGCAAAGATGCATCGCCACTCCCGATCAATTGAGATAATCAAGGCGCACTTAGCCACATCTCAACTGGAATCATAAAAGCTCGCACAAAGCATATCGATGTTTGCTATCACAATAGTCAAGACCTCCAAGCCCGCAATATAGTTGACTACTCTTATCTGCATACAAACGGGAATGTGGCAGATATTCTAACCAAGGTCTTGTGGAAGGATACGCACGCGAAATTCACAAAGGCGATAGGGCTATGGTAATAGAGGTCGATTCAAGGTTGTTTCACTTTTCTTTTGGGCTCACGGATTTCCTTGTTTCTTAATTGATGGCCATCCTCAGGCTACGGCAGTACTCTTTCCCTGGTCACTCCCGCAGGGTTTTTAGGAGGCTGTTATGAGAATCACTTTGTTTCATTTTTTTCATGTTGTTTGGTTTCTTGCTCTACAGTGTCTAACAAGAGGGGGGAGTATTGCATATACAGGTCTCAGCCGGAGACGGAGATGTCTTGAACAGCCGGAGGTGGAGATTTCTTGAACAGTCTGAGACGGAGATGTCTTGCATGGCCGGGGACAGAGATGTCTTGTATGGCCGGAGACGGAGATGTCTGGTATGGCCGGAGATGGAGATGTCTCGTATGGCCGCAGATGACTGTTGACTCCGGTACGAGCTGATGGAATTCAGCCGTACTGGTACGTTCGTCTATATACTGGCCTTATGGCCCTCTTAGATAGAATACAATTAAGCGTCTCTACCATCACTATTTGAACATCGGCATCCAGCTCCTTGGAAACATGTATCTCGTGGCTGATATAATCCCGCCAGGCATTTATTTCGCGCCACTTCTTGGACAGTGTCCAAGTTTCAGCATTTGTTTCCTTGTCTACCTTTCGCTTCTTCATGAGTTCCATTCTCAGGGCATTGGCTTTGGCCTTCGCTTCTTTGCGGGCTATGCCAAGTAAGAAAATATCTTTGAAGTTGTGAAAACGAGGCAAGGCGTCCTCCATAGAGCTCAATGTTGCATCCTCGTGAGAATTATATCGAGCATACATATCGAATCCTAACTATTCCCGTGTGCGCTCAATTGCGCGATTGAATAGGGGATGCTGAGCAGGGCTTCCGCCTCGTAGAGACTGCGTTAATACTCCAAGCAGCTACCGGCTCATTTCCTTCATCTCCTTCACATTCCATTGAGAATCCTCCTCATATGACATATTTTTGGTGTGAGATTGTGCTAAGCAGGCATGGATAACCAGATTGCATTGTACTTGTCGAGCAGTTTGTGCATCTTCATGAAGTGGAAAATCCACTTCTGGAGGTGGTCAAGCAGGCGGATCTGCATTGTATGGGGGAGGTCGGGCATCAGGAGGTCGCTCACAATGCAGGGAATCTATCGAAACCCGGTGAATCCTCAGTGAACATGGCCCGACAACAGTTTGGCATGGGCACCCTTAGTGTTGGCATCTCTGAGTGTTCTATATAGGTTGTGATCCCACTGGGGGTGTAGCTTGTCAGGAGGGACATAATCCTCAAGTTCGTTCTTTGGACACTTGCACCAAGAACAGACATGCCGCTTGAGATAATGTAGGTCGAAATACTCTGGGCAATCTGCAAGCCATGCTGCTAAAACTGGTTTGCAACGCCTGATGTTGCCATCTGCACAGAGAACGTTGTAATACCCACTCTCAGCACTGGGATTTTGTCGAAATGTGAAACCCTGGAGTACCCACTGGAGTACTTCAATCAGCACCTCTCGGTTTGTTTGCCGCTGCTCATGCAGCCGCATCTCAGGAATATTGCGGTTCTTGATTGGAATCGGCAGGAGAGCAACCATTACGATGCTGTGCGTTGAGGGCATCTGGTGGATCTTCGAAGATAGATCGCCAATCGTCATATATAAATGCCAGTCTTGCTTGTCACCAGGAAAATTCCTGAGATGTGTTCCGTCGGACATGAAGATCAAGGGAACTAGTGTATCCCCCACTCTAAGCGTTGACTCAACGTCGATTAGCATGTGATTATCATCGAGTTTTTCTCCGTACCTCTGTCATCCACCACCAGTCTGCAGTGTGCATGTCGGTATAGAGGCGTTTCGGTGGTGTACTACATTTACATCAATGCTGAGGGGCGTATATGAGATGCTCGGTGTAAGCTGGCTGCCGCATCAACTATCTCATGCTTTTGAGGATGTCTCAACTCCAGTATTTGATAAGGCGTTTGTTATTGTCATTGCATCTCATATCCTCGACCGTCTGTATATGCCACTCCCGGAGAGCCTGATCATCTGGCATGCGAGCCACAAGCGTCTGGACACCATCCCCGTATTTGAAGCTTGGGAAACGCCGAGCGGTGTTGTCTTCCTTCAGCACGTTATCATAGTACGTCTTCATGCCCTTCTTCTTGATCCCACACAGGATATATTTGTACTCTTCACATGTCGCGGATGGGTAGTACAGATTGTTTTGTAGATTCGTCTCAAGGCAACCCTGAGTGTCGTGTTCCCATGGCTCAGCAATATAATCATTCAACAGAGCACCGGCGCCGCAGTATGTTTCCGTCCGCGGCGGGTGAGGTGGCGGTGGTTTAGCCTGCGAGTCTGCAATCTTTTCTACGTGTTTGAGGTAGGAAAACGCGTCCAAGTCTTCGACTAAATCCTTGTTAGCGTTGAATTCGCAACTCTGAGCGGGTTCAACGCATTGGGGCACGCTGCAAATAGTCAGATTCTTCTGGCGTGCAACTTGAAAGTGTTCAGGATGGTGTAATTTGATATGTTTGAGTCGCCAGCTGGCTGAGGTGAACTTATTTCAGTATGAACTTTCGGTGGAATGGAAAGGGGTCTTCTCTGACATTGTTGACGACAAGCGAGGAGTGGAGTATACACTGTATAATGGGATGAAAGTTGGTGTTGGGCTTGAGCAGCCTGTTGGGTGTAAGCTCACGATACTTTCAGCTAACTTGAGAGATGTATTGAGCCTCATCACCATCACAAGGAGGTTCCTTACACGCCAGGAGTTGCAAAAACGCTGCATTTGCGATGTCCCATAATACTATGAATAAATTAAGATCAATAAGAAATCTATAAAGAAAATCAACCCCGAGCGATTCAAAAACCTCGCGACACGTGTAATAATCAATGGCTGAGATACATTGATTAGAACAAAGGAAACGAACAAGACAAGAACCTGACCCTAACCCAAATGCAACGACCATGATGTCCGATGCAATGCGAGGTGTGATTCACTCCGCGCCAATGATGCCATCCAGGCGTGCCTCAGATATAGGGACATTGGTGAGAAGGACATCGGGGAGACTGTCTCCACCTGCGGAATCACTGAACAGCTGCTGATCCACATCCACATCCGAGGTGTTGCCGGCTGCCTCAGCGTCTCGCAGAGTTGGCGCCACTGGGCGAGGTGTTTGCAGAGTCACAAGCCCCTGAAACTCCGGTCCACCGAGGGGATGAGTCTCTGGAGTTCGTAGTCCTGAGCAAGGCTCCAGGGATTTTAGGCGTGGGGCAGGCGCCGGAGGTTGTGGCCGTGGGGTATGCTTGCGCATCTGCTGGCCTTGCTCAGGTAGCACGATTCGCTGATAGTCTACCATGGTATCTGCATCGTCAGCCGATATATTTACCATCTCCCCCTTGCCAATCGTCCAAGGTTCTTTGCCATCATCCTCATCCTCATCCTGCTCCTCATCCTCATCCTCCTCCTCCTCATCCTTCTCCTCTTCATCTTCCTCTTCTTAATTTTGCTCCTCTTCATCATCACCGTCCCATTCCATATTCACATCACCGCCTAAATCAACGCTGCACTGTGCGTCCACATTATCCTCCATGCGCATATCCTCATCAGATTCATGCTCTGGGTCATATTCACTGTCCGACCCCTCGGGAGAGTCGGTATCATCATCTGAGGAAATTGACAAGGCAGGCGATCCTTCCAGTTGTAAATATACATGCTTCAGTTCGCCCTCCGTGTCCTAGTCTGCCTCATACATCTCCTTCTGCAACTGCAAAGCAATGGCACGAGAGATATCATCTCCCCTTGGGGTTTGATTAACAATACCTTTCTCTTTACCGTTTCGCTTCCCCTTCCCCTTCCCGTCCTCACTTTGCCTTCCCCTACCCCATCCCTTTACCTGTCCCATCCTTTGTTCCCTTCCCTTTCCCGGTGCCTTTCTCACCGCCATGCGTGTCCTCATCACCCTTGCCGTCGTTGTTGTCATTGCCATCGCCAGGATGGCTCCATCCACCGCTCAGGGCTCCGGGATCCGCCCTGTTTTCATCATCATCATTCTCATCGATCATCTCATCCCAATTCAGTGGTGTAATGGCCAGCAAGTCGCTTGGCTTGAACAGCTGGCGGCTTGGCGGCTCGATCTCAGCCCTGAGATCATCACCACCGTACGAAGAGCAATGCTCGCCGGTGGGTTGAACTTCCAACGAGCTGGTTGTCCGCGGATTGGAGCGATCAGCATGATCCCCGAAGTCACGGGGGTTATCCCACCTCCATTGGTTGCGGGTTTTGTCATTCATTTGCGCCATATATGAGCGGAAGGCAGCCCACCACTCCCGCAAAGGCGAACTCCTGCTCCTGCGGTGCGGCCACATCAGCTGCAATTGTGAAAAGTGGCGAGACGTGACTGGATCAAGAAAGATTATATTATATAAGAGGTCCCATGCCCTCTCATCCTTGACGCCGCAAACATGGTAAATCAGTATGAGTCCGCGGATGTGTTCCGAGATGAATCCCTGTATACAGTCCCGACCCAATGACCGGCATCGATTTATGACCAATGTCGGCATCTTTGCCCTAGCCTTCCCCTTTACTTTGTGGCTGCCCTTTGGTGCCATCACTGTCAGTTGAAAATGAATCTACATCCGAAGCATTAGCATTATGATACAGTTGCATGTAGTGGAAGGAAGCCCAGAGGGAACACACAAAGTTGTGTAGGTTATCGGTTGTGTTTGGGAAGGAGAGATGATGTTTTATGCCAGTCATTTGATGTCGAAATCGTTCAGGATGCTGGTGGTGTGCTTAATACTGGATGACAACGGATTGAAGGTGTAGCCGGGAAGAAGGGAAATACATACTTGAGTTCCTGCGATTTCTTGGTTCAACTTGTGAGATATGATGATTTTGATTCATATCCTGAGTTTTGTTGGTTAACGAACACAAAATGGCCGAGTCTTCATCTTGCACAACCGCCAGGCCCCTCATGAATGTGAAGCCTCGAGACGAGATTTTGTACTTGTGGAGAGGATAGTTTACAACGCCGGGCATTGCATTTGCATCTCACACCACGTTCACTGCTCAGACCTTGTGCATTTCTGAGCGCACTGCATCATTCTCAGGTTGTTCCAACTGTGCAACCATCCAACACGGTTACCAACATGCCTACAGGTGGAAAGAGCACACCCATCTGATGTCATAGGATAGAAAATACGTCATTGTTCGCTTTGCGACGCTTGTAGCACTGCCACAGGGCGATTTCCGCCGGAAAGCTGAAGATATACACGATCGATGGTTCGAACTATTGTGCCAAGAACGAGTGCAATACTATGATACCTGCACCAAGATGGCATAAATACCCTTCAAGCGGTGCAAATAGACCTTCAGACATTGCTGTAACAGTGAATATCAATGCTGAGTTTATTCTGAGGTTTATATGATGGGAGTTGACCCCAGAATTGAATGCTTTTCAAGGGATCTCGTCCCCGAGTATTGTCACAGTTTAGAGTCTAGCGCGGTCTACACTGTGCCTCCCTCTTTTGTCAAATCCCTCCCTGGTCACACAAATAGGAGTCTACCTCGCCTGCCGATTCATATGCATGGAGAGGGAATGGTTCCTGGTTTCTCGACGTCGAATATCTATATCGGACTATGCCCTCTCAAAGCCGTCACGCTGAACCGACTACGGTCGTACGAAATGTTTGAAGTCTTGCTAATCATTACAATCAACAAATGCATGGGCCTTCGGGGAATTCTCCACTATCCCCTGCTGAGAGACGCGTTTCCGTACCGGCTGGCAAGAGGGATTGCTCTCAAGGAGGGGGTTCTGTAGCCTCTTCATTCAAAGATCAGAACTCCAACCCCTCAACTTCGCTGAACAATTCTTGCGTTGCAGATATCACTCAACGAGTGGCTTCCACCCCGTCCACTACACAGCGACGGTAGATCAATACTCCAACCGCCACGCAGGGTACATGTTGTCATAGCACACCAGCACCCGGAGGAACCTCACAGACAGACCCAATGTGTCGCAATGTATCCAGCCCCACATCCAGCATTGCTAGCGCTCCCACTCCTCTCCGCAATCTTGACAACCTGCCTACCCCCATCCCTAATCCAGAGGCCAGAGCGATCATTTCAAATCCACTGCAAATGTGACCTGCATAAAGCAATCAGAGACAGAGGCGGTGGCAATTGCAACCGCAGGCGGTGTCTACACCTCGATCAATTGTCTCCGGCAGTCCCAGCATCCATCAAGTTGGTCAAGCAGACATGGCGCGTCTTGTATTTGCAACGGGCAGACTCCGGGAGCTCCACAGGTGAAACAGACGGCCGTTTATGAGTGCAAGCGACTTGAGGATGGTAGGTTATGCAATGCGACGCGTTGCGAAAGCATTAGCTGACGGCCCACGCTGGCACATAATAGAGAAGTACTGGAACACCGCTATGCAGCACAACAACATTTGGTCCGTAGCATTTGAGGCATGCACACAGGAGATCTTGAACGAGGCATGCTGAAGCAACGGCCCACGTTGGATATCAAACACTCAAACCAGTACCTGGTTCGAGCACAATTCGACAGGGTCAAATCCCATTTTATTCAATCGGCAAGAGACAACATTGCCGAGCTTTATGATCTCCACTGCTTTGATTCCGCTGCAGAGTATTTGGAATTCAATGATTCCCTGCTGGCAGACAATAAGTATCTTCTCCCTGTACCAGAGCATGTGGAAGGTGGTGTACGAAGTGCAAATTCAACACCGAGAGAGTCGAAAGATTCTAACGAATGGCCCGCATCCACTTTACTTCCTGGCGGAACCAATCGCAGAGTTTATCTACATCGAATTCTATCATCGGGCAAATAACCGTGGTAAGTATGCTGATGGACTTTATCAATCTATGATTCACGACAAGGACGGTCATATACCCTCGCCTCTGATCATGTTTACCTGCACCGCGTTGCGCCATGCTCTCGTGGAGTGGCAAAGGAACACAGGTGTTCATCCGAAAGCGTCCAAGTCAAAGCTGAAAGCGGACAGACCTGATCGCGTGAACTACTTCAATTACAAGAATGACGGTGGTAGGAATGCATCCTGCTGCGGTGCAATGGGTCGCAAGTTGTAAACCTCGCCTGGCGTTGCAGACAGGTATACATTGTTGATGAATACCTGGAACACACTACTGGAGAGCTACAAACAGAGGGTGTATAAAAACACTCTTGGGTCAGTCAAGCGTCAGATCCAACAGGTGGAGAACCCAATGCCTGCCGAGGTCATCAGCATGGAAGCAGCGCGTGTTGACAAGGCTATTCTTCTTGACCTTTTGGCCTCCGAAGTAGTGCTTGAGGAGCGTGAGATCAGAAGCACTGACCCAAACATCCCGATGGACAACGATTGCACAGATGACAAACTGCATTTCGGGATACCAGTGGGCAGCGGGCATTACGAAGATGAAGGTGATGAAAGCGACAAGCGCGATGCCATCCCCATAGCCAGCTCGCGACCAAGGCCTGCGACTGATCTTGAGAGGTTTGACCTGGGAACCAGTGATGTCGAGGGGTATGACGGCCACAATGTCGATGATGCAGATGCAGACGAAGAGGATGACGCATCGCTAGCCAATGAGGGATCAATACAGAATGTGGAGAACTGAGGGCATAGAACGAGAGAGTGTGAAAATTGGACATGGCGATGATGCGGATGCGGACAACGAGGAAGAAGCATCACTAGCCGATGATGGATCAATGCAGTATGTGGAGGACTGAGGGCATTGTACTAGATAGTGCGATGATTGAACAAGGTGATAATGTGTATGCGGATGAGGTGGATGAAGCATCGCAAGCCGATGATGGATCAACGCACAATGTGGAGGACTGTGGGTGTAGTACTAGAGAGTGTGAAGATTGGACAGTATATTTCAGACCAGTAAAATACGATAATGGCAAAACAAATGCAACAGCAAGCGATGTATCTGAAGCGATGACTGTATTGTGAGAAGTGACAACATCTCAAAACTAAACATATATGGGGAGAGTGCGGCATCCAATATATACCAATTGTGGAGAGGTATAATGTGGCACTCGGCTGGAGAAGGGCATAAACATCGCCAGGCTCTGTATAAACAGCTTCAGCATAACTGCAGCCCCTGCAAAGGGCGTAACACATGTGTCATTCTGATGATGCTTATACGTCACCACAAAGTAAAGGAGGTACGTATGGAACGCGACCCGTCGCCTGGGTGACAGGTAGAGTGTAATTCTCCGTCAGAGGGTACATGGTTTCGTCAGAGCCATCAGAGCCGTCTGGAACACCCAGGTGTTCCAGACGGAGACTAGGGTCGTTGCTGATGTTACTCCTTGAACAAGAGTTTGAGGTGATTATCAAAGACCAAAATGTTGCTTCTAATTGTTACACCGCTTATGTTGCTTTTGCCATGGTTGACCAGAGGTTGAATCTTGGGACAGGATAAGGAACAAAGAGAAGACATATTTCAATTGGCAGCTTAACAGAGTGGAATAAATGTTATGCGAATTGGTGGAATCTTAGTAGCCCAAACAAATTTCGCGCTGCTATCTGCGCCATTGTGGATGATCAGCTGCAGTCAGTGCTGCAATCAGAGCTCAACTGTTATGCAAGCTACAATAGAAGTTCAGCAGCCATCACAGCTAGTGTTAGAGTAGTGTTCTGAGCTATTCTCAGAATTTGGCCGCAGTAAAATCTGCTATGAAAACGATATAATGAAACTACTCTTTACTCACAGGTCAGAGGAGCTGAGGAATTGCCAGCAATTACAGAGAGACAATGTGGAGGAGTCAATGGCTGGATTATACTGTTAGGGGTTTTCCTTGAGAAGCAGTACTGGTGTGTAGTGGATTGAAATGTGAATACTTCGGAAGTTGCCTGAAGACTGGGCAAGAGACCAATTCATACCATGACAAAATGTGCCAGTGAAGTGGTTCTTTGCGAAACAATACTTGAGCTATATGTCAATTTATTAGTATGCACTGTGTGTATAATAGATGATTCCTGGTTTGATGGTGCAGTTGTGATGCCATTACGGGGATGTTTATAGTAGGAGATATCGGTAGTACCCATAATTATCACCTGAACATGCTTTATCATATCAAGTGGGACAGTACACATGTAGGTTGCGTTTAGGCAGAATCACTGGTGCAGCAGATGTCACACAATGCATGTTAGCGGGATTGTTGAGCCAATCTGCTTTGGAGTGTGAACACCTGCTGGCTACCCCTAGTCTTCGAACAGTGGAGACCCAAGTATGCAATTGTCCACGTGATTAATGGTACAGACTAAATATACAAGGCCACAAGTAACCTTGCTTACTGGGTTCAGTCAGAAGGCATGCCAATACTCTGTGAACATCTTATACTACGTTGGCAGAGTCTCAGTTGATCCCCGACTAAATCTCTAATGCAATTACAGATCAATCTATATGTTGAGATATGAATTCAATTGTGATAAGAACTGTTTGGTTAACTGCCAGCAGTCATTCCAACTACTAAACAGACCAATATTGAGATGTCTAAGTGGAAGTTATGATGTGGCATTATTTTGCAATTGATATCATACATGAGAATGGCCTTAGTTGGGAGAGTAATTCTTTCAACCCAATAATGCATGAACATGATAACAATCAAAAACTTGTGGCAACATTAACAAGTGAATTTCCAAAAACATGATTGCCATCAAAGATAAGCAAATAAGCAATCTTTGTGTACTAGTCAGATGATCATTCTGAGGGAGTCTGATCCTGAAGACCTAACTATCAAGAGATCACATTTTTCCCGCGACCAGAAGAACACATGCTTGAACACCAACCAACAGTCAGACATTTGCAGTGAAGACCATGTTAAAGTATCATTAAGACTCATTCTAGTACTGTTACTTCTTAGCATGTCACCACAGTGAAACAAAACCTGATCTACAAACCTTTCGAAGTACTCGGCGGTCCAACAGGTATTCTGACACGTGACCCACACCGAGCGATTCAATACTCGTGTGCCAGTATCCCTGCTTTCTCCCCTATCTTCGCAACTACAGCAGCAGCATGGCGGTGACAGTCAGGAAGAAAGGTTTGTATTACCTGCACCCTGCCGATCCGAAGCTAATTGTATAGGCCTTGAAATCACACTCCTTCGTCGCGCAGCCATTGTCGCCCTGCATCATTCACAGCTTGGGGTCAACCCCTTGTCTTTTAGAAAGATTTCAGCAACCTTGGGGGTTCCTAAGTCTACCTGTGGCGACATCTACAAGCATGCTCTCAAAAATGCTACAGCAAAGCGGCTGGTGCAGACTGAGGCCGGTGGAAATCCAGGGTCTATTGCAGAGAGGGAAGTTGAAAGACGTGGTAGCAAGGTTCAGGCTTCAGGGGGTATTGAGAAGTTGGATGAAGATGACATACCACTACTGGAATGGATAAGTGCTGAGTGTTTGGACTCAGATGCACGCAGTGGACGGCCTCAGGCACTGTCAGAAGCTGAAAAAGATCATCTTGTGGCAACGGTCAAAAGAAATTGGGGAATACGACATATGTCTTTAACTGAAGTTCAGTTAGAGGCTGGACTAGGTCATGTTAGTAGAGGTACTATATTTGATACCTTGCGTACCAGGGGAATTAAAGCTTATGTGGAGGAATGCAGGTTTATTCTTGATGAAGATAATAAGAAGCGGAGAGTGGTAAGTGGTACCAGTTTGCCGAGACTCTGCCCAGACTCTGCCGAGGGAAATATAGGCTGATGATCTACAGTATTGGTGCTACGAGAAAAAAGAATGGACTGTTGATGGCCAGTCGAAAAATACAAGCTTTACAGATGAAATGTCAATTGAAGTTGGCGGTACCTTTGGCATTTCATTTGTATGGCGGGATAAAACAGAACAATGGCATACAGACTGTATGGGTGCCAAAAAAAAACAGGGTTCTTCAGTAATGTGTTGGGGTATGATAGGCTATGGATGGAAGGAACCAATTCATGTGTGGGATCCAGAGACAGAAGAAGGGAAGCAGGAAGCAGAGAGTGAGATACTTTGTATCAATACCGAAATGGAAGAAGAGGCTGAGAAGGCAAATGCAATATGGAGAAACTCAGCAGAATGGGCAACATTGCAACGTGAGGAGCTTGCAACAGCCCAGATTCAACGTCAAGCTGAAAAAAAATCGTGCACCAAAGAAGAAGGTTGATCAAATCTGGCGACGCAAGAAGTTGAAAGTGGAGAAGCTAAAACGGGGAGAACACATAAGTGGAGTAGATGCTTGGAGATATGTCAAGCATGTTGTGATACCTTTGATGTGGCCTGAGTGTCACCGTCAGCTACAACAGAACCCAGATTTTGTTCTCATGGAAGATGCTGCATCACCTCATACTGCAAGTTATACCAGCTGTGAGCGCAAAAAGCAAGGAGTTCCAAAGCTTGACTGGTAGTCTAACTCTCCCGACTTTAACCCTATTGAACGCATTTGGACACTTCTAAAGAGAAGGATACAATGGCGACGTGCATCAGAGAGGGTCACTACAGTTACTGATATGAAGCTTGTACTGCATGAGGAGTGGGAAAAGATCACTGTGGAGGAAATCAACTGCGAGATTGACAAGCTACCTACCATTGTCACCCACTGTCTTGCTGTCAATGGAGGTAACAACTTCCATGCTTAATCTTCTTTCTAGCTCTACCATACATATAGTTTTTCTACTTCTCTCTGTCACTGCCCTTGCAGCTTTCCTTTCTCTTTACTACTCATCTTTTCAAATTGCTTGAACTGGATCGCAGGTGTTTTCATTGGCTAGTTTGGGGGATCCCACACACCTTTTTTTTGTCACTTACACACATTACATGGCATTCTATTTTTCATTTTTGTAGCAAATTCTCTTATTAGTTATCTTTAATTTGACTCTATGCTTGACTTGTTTGGAGTAGAATTGGTGGACTTAATTGGGCATGAAAAAATAGCTTCGTGAGCGAGCAGGATCACGGGCGAACAATGGTGTGGTCAGTGTTGATCACGTGTCCAAATACTTATTGAACCGACGAGTCAATCAAACCTCTCTGGTTATCATTTGTATCTTCCTATGGGTGCTGCCAGGTACAGAGTAGCAAAAGCTGCATTGCATCATACAATCTCTATTTTCAGAGTCTTATACCTGTATTATGACAAACTGAACCAAGTCGGTAACACTCAGCATATGCTTTACCACGCAGGGCTCGCAGGATATGACTATGGAGTCATCCGGTAAGCTGAGACAGGCATCGGACCCAACCAAGAATCTGATAATATTGTTCCACTGACTGATTAGTCTTATGACAATATCTGGTGCTTGAATATTCCTGATTCAGTTCTCGAGAAGTTGAGTATTGGGAAAAGATGAGGGAAAAAACACAAGATCTGGTATGATAAGGTGGTTGTACTTTGTCTGAATAAATATTGGATTTGTTGTTGGGATTAGTACCACCATCACAGTGGAACTTATCAAGCGTACTTTGTTTAGTATGAACTCCTGCCACACATATGAAGGTTGTATGTACCACGTTGAGCAATGTGCAAGAACCTGTTTGTATTGAATTGGTTGTTCCATTGAGAGATGAATTCGGAATGCTGGACTGTTGGTTTGCAGATATTGTGAATGAAACGCTTGTGGTTATGAAATGGAATATACATGAGAGTTCTGAGGAGAAGCAGCATTCAGCATGCACAATTCTTGTGAGCATCATTGGGAGAAAGCAGATTGCAAGTGTTGGGCTTTGAATGAACATTACGAACCAATTATAATATTAACTATTTATCTGGCACTACCAATGACTTATTCTGTCATTACCCTACATGAAGGTAACCACAAGGTGCAGTGTTACACTCTTGAGCGCAGCATCAGCCCCAAGCAGATGCAGAGCTGGGAAATCAAGCAGAGGGAAATCACCTACAGCATCCTGGGACATACCACAATGGTACTGAGAATACCAACTGAGCTTAGAGGCGGCAACTAAACATTTCAGATTGATCAGGAGATGAGGAAATCCTGCGGAGGTGAGGTTGGGAATCAGAGAAGTGCAAATAGTGGAAACCAATCCTGATCAACACCAGCTAACAGCGATAGCTCTGTGAGTGATACAAATAATACGAGCTGGAAATACAGAGAACAGGTTAATGGAAGAAGATTTCAAATTGGTCCAATATGCCCCAGAAACACTTGATGCCTGTATTTGGACCAAGTACCCAAGAACTGAAGAAGAACACTCCGGTATCGGAGGACAAATAACAATTCTTCAGGTGGTTCTGGAGGAAATACAAATAGGAATTAATATCTTGCAAAGACACAATGATGTGATATGGGGGGAAGCCAGTCAAATTTCCAGGCAATTCAAAAGCAAATCACCGACATGGTTACAAAACAACTCAATACCTAGATTCAATTATTGCCCATAAGAAATTCCATTCACAAAATAAGAGACAATTTTATGATTTGGAAAACCACTCTGTAAATCTTGGTAAATACTATATGCATTTGGAAAAGAAAATCTCCTGTGTACAAGTGAGAAAGATATTGGCGCGCATGGGAAAGCGATGGATAAGAATTACGAAACAGTGCATATTATATACACTCGTCCAACAGTATATGTTGAGATGCTGTTGAGAATTGTTTGTCCATTCCAGCCTTCACAGACTTTGACCATTTATATTTTCAACAAAATATTACACTTCTGGTAATGTTACTTTAGTGCACCATCTAGCACTTTAAGGGAGAGATCAGCATGATTGTGTTGGCTAACAAGTGACAAGTGTTCCCATCATGCCCTCCCTGATTCCATTATGATTGCATTGGGGGATTGGTCTGCTTCAGGGTTCCGGTCATCAACATCAGCAAAATCTATCTTAGTCAGTGGGAGCCTCCAGGAGTGTGTGAGAGGAGGCGGAGTGTAAACTTAGAAGCGTCAATTTCAGGACAGATTCAGACCCTAGGAAGGGATTCCGGCCAACCTTTGGAGTAGCTGGCAGCTCTGATGACTGGTATGGGAGCACCGTGGGAGTGGGGGTGATAGATTTGGGAGCACCTTGGACTGTTGCCCAACCAATGCGGGAATCCCAATCAAACTCTATGAGATGCCTAGTTTCTGATGAATATTCATTCGAAGGACTGCAGGCAAGATTTGACATTCTCCGAATGTACACGAGCAATAAGAATACCGTCCATGTATGATGGATAGATTATTGTTCAATATCAACTTCTATATCATGCTATAGTGCACAGCATCTCATTCAACATTGTGTTGTGTGCATCGATACATTAAGGAGAACCAAAGAAAATGGCAAATGATTCAACAATGAAAGCAGGTAAAACCAAAACAATAACCCAACTAAGCAATCGAATGATATCAATCGAACATAGTCCCAATGTCATCAACTAGATCTCCCTTCTCATCAGGGCCGAGCAACGCAGGAACACACGATTCATCAATGGCGCAAAGAGGCTGGAAGCACACTGTCTATTTCGGAATGATTGGGGCCTGATGAGAGGGTGAAACCAAATTCCAATAACGTTTGGCTCAATTTGGGATATCGGAAGTGTTAGAATTGAGAGGTTAACTCACGGTTAATCAAGATGGATTTTGCAAGGCATTATGATGAATTTGGCGGGAAAAGAGGTGTACCACCAGGAATGGAGGAGTGCCTGATGTGGAGTGCAGGATGGGCAATGGGAGTGCTGATGGTGAAGGAGGAGCATGGAATTGAATTGAGGGGTGCAAATCCAGGCCAAGGAGCACGGACGGGGATTGAAGAGCACCTGACCAGCACAGCAGCCCATCCATGCTGAGCAGCACCGAAAGGGGACAAAGGTAAAGAGTCTGGAATGAAATAGAGGCGCTCCTAACTGAGGTCAGGGAGGGGATTGAGGAGCACCCATCCTAGAGAAGCAGCACAGACAGAAAAGGCAGGATGGAGCACTGAATGAAATATCGAAGTGCCAATCAAGACTGATGTGTGCTGTTCGGTATCTAGGAGTGCCTATTATAGCGGAGGAGCACAATTGGGGGGGGTCTGGTGCAGCCCACCATGTGTAACTGACGAGTGCAGTTGCTTCTGCAGTAATACAATCTATCACAGTGGAAGGGCAAAATTAACCTCAATATTCATCTTGAGAAAACATAACTGTAACGTTCTTTCCAGTGGCATACTCAGGCAGTACACTATGAATAGCTGCAGCCACAAGCGCTAATGTCTGTGGTGCGAGAGGTTGGAAGAACTGCAACGTGGTCAGTTGTCACCGCAAGCCATTGGCGGTGAAGCAACATTGATGTTGGATTAAGTCAAGCACTTCCATCCGTGTGAACCATGATTTCTGATCATCGATAACCTTCGAGAGATAAGTATCGCCAAATAGGAGCTCCTAGACCTGGCTTTGAAACTTAGTCTCCAATCCTAAATCCAACCAGTTACTACTGACAATAGTTCGACGATCTCCATCTGCCAAACACCCTCAAATGAGACTAATCATTGGTTTTAACTATGTATATTTTTGGAGTTTAGTATCATCATAAGTTGTAATCCAGCAGCAGAAAACAGAAAAAAACTCTAACAGCTTCGCAGGTTTGCGGATCAATTTTAACAGTTGGACCACCGGGCAATTGACACACAGATGGTGTACTTACAGGGGCACCTGCTAATGCCCTCCGATAATCCTGGGCTTCAAAGGGTAATTTACAAGCTTCGTCAACCATCGAGTACTTCTCATTGGAAATGATTAGCCAGCTAGTCTTTGTGTATACGATTGCCTCTAGGAACTGATTCGGTACCTCAAAAGTAGCCTTTTGGTGTTCAGGAATGTTGTGATCTCCACCGGCCTTGAGCTGAGGAACATTCTGGTCTCCGGCAGCCTTGGGCAGGGGAGCACGAGGGCTGGTTCAAAGTCAGACTTGCGTAATATGTTGATAGTTGAATATTGGCATTTTAGCAATGGTGATGCTATGGCCCCAGCTAGATGTCGCAGATTTCGAAGTGAAGTGCCTGTGATGACAATATCGGCATGGCGCCATTTCTTTGCCAGTAGAACCATTGTAGTTCGTTTTGTCTTATCACGGGGCGCCTGGTGTAGATGTAGGAGCTCCTGTGGGTTGTACAAATCATCGTCTTGGATATTGGGGGACATGGTGGACTTGCCAGGGTCTGCACTGTCAGCATCAGCGATCTCTGGATCAGTATCGTTGTCATCCTGGTTAGTAATATCCATTGTGCGGACATTTGGTTTCTCCTAACTGTACTCAAAGGCTGGGTTGGAAGTTCAAACATTTGATTGGCAATGATGATTGGCTGTCTTCTTGAATGCACATGCAAGTGCTCTCTCAAGGTGTGCTTTTTGATTCTTCTGTGAATAGTGATTCCTCACCTGGCTGGCCATAGGTTCCATGATGATGAAGTGAAGTTGGGGAATGTAGACAGAAGTATATAACAGTAAATATAGTACGAAGTGCGACGGCATAACGGGAAACTAGGGCAACAATTTATCCCTCGGTCGAGGAGGATGCAATTGCAGGCATGCATGTGCAAAGTGACGCTCAGCCAAGGAGGATGCAATTCGAGGCATACCTGGAAACAGTCCAGATGACATGTGGGCGGTTTATATTTATATTGTCTATGCTAGTTGTTTGTTGTGATTTCAGCAGTGTCAGGTGCACCGGATTAGATGGTCTCTTCATGCCCCTATTTCCTGAATATTAGCTCTCGTATCCAAGTACGCTATTGATGCAAGAATTGGAGGTAGGTTTAAGCCAATATTCCTAGAATTGAACCAGACACACCTGATGATCTTGACACCCCTGATGAACTCGAGACATCAACATGGTTGTATCACTAACTTATTCTGAGGGCCAGATATATGGAATACTCAGAATTGGGTTGATCATGATCGCCCCTGCATATGACTCCTCTGAAGGAAGTACATTATTCCTCTAGTAAAAGCATATGAGAGATGACTGCATGGCACAGAATTGTCTGTGTGTTGAAGAATATTGCAGAACTTGGATGGAGGATAGAGTTGGGACCTTGGTGAGTGGCAACAGTTGAAGTTACCTGGGTTCAAACTTAGTGTATTGCTGATAGTGGATAAATATGAATCTCCAACTGCGGTATACCAGTCGGAAGGACACCCTATTTCCATGATATTTTGTTGTTTTTGGATTCTGCACCGAAGTTAGTGGTTGATTAGGTGATGTCATGTGCAAAGCTTCACTTTCAGTGGTCTGAGTCAGCCGAATTCACAATATGAATGCAGTCGGTGTAAGAGAAGAGGGAGAATTGGGGTTTACAAAGGAAAGATGGAACATAGAGAGAGAACGGTAAAGGTACGATGATAATTGAGGGGTAATCAAATCGATTCCAGTTCTTGTCCATGCCAAGATTGCGAGTGAATAGGGCATAAATAGTCACTCACATTAAGATGTTGCACATAATATCTTGTAAACACCACATCATTTAATCACAAACTCATTATAACTCTCAGTGGTACAATGTAGACTAAACATAAATATTGCGGTTCAAAGCAGTGCATAAAAACGATATGAATGTGTCATGAGGCTTCATCTGACAGTGGAAAGGAGAATAACAGCGTGCAATTGCGGCCAATTGAGGTGCAGCGACCATTCAATTGGCATGCAAGATTCAATCTAATGTAATGGCTGGGATTGCAGGCTCGCCATACTTTGACAGTTACTTGAACTCTCAGAAACTGCCTTTTCCTAACTTGAGCTTTCATCACAATGTGATCTTCATGGATTCTTCCGATTGGACGTTGGCAGAAATGAGATATCGTCTGTTTAGGATTTGTCACGAACTTCACATGGTCAAGTAATCCACTGGGCGGGAGCTTGCTGATCACTGATTGAGCTGCCGAGCAGAGACTGCCATTCAGATTCCATCTCGTCATGCTCTCTTGATGGAAACTGGTTCACATAATCTATTTTAAGGTACGGTTTTTTGGTGTCACAAACATACAAGTTAGTCAAAATGCAGTTATGTCTGCACTAGAAGCAGTGTGAATTTAAGCCTGTTCGAGGAAGTGGGGTATACAGGTGAGCTGGAGTTGCCAGTGGTTTGCAAATTTGCTGTGCAGAGACTGGCTTCTGGGGTTCACTCTCTCAAGCTGCAGCTCGAGTATGGTGCCCGCACAACTGATGCCATTATAGAATCTTGGCGAATTATTGGTCCGAACATACTTCTTTGTCCAAATCCAGTCAAGTCTGGTTGCTTATCCCCCACGGCTGTGCATCTACAGTAAGTGTGTGGTGGACACCTTCCTCCAACGAATGTGTTGACACAGAGCATTACAGTAATGGCATTTCAGCGGCGGCCTGCACCTACCGATCAAGCATAGATTCAGAGCGTAGCTGGGGCCGAGCAGGATGTGCTGCACCTGCAGCTACAAGTTTAGTGTCTGAAAGATGACACTCTGTGTGTGCTGGCATTCACAGATTCAAAGCATTCAAAAAGGAAGAAAATATGCTTGAAATGGAGCACAATGCAGTGTTCTAGGGTAATGTGAAGTGTGTATACACAGTTCAGAGGTGTGCCTGGAGTGGTATCACATGTAAATGATGAGTGGGGCTAATCGAAATTGGGCTTTCAATAAAATATGCGTGTGGTGTCAAACCTGAGGCCATCAAGCTTGACAGGCAAGTGGATCTGGGGTGTGCCTGAACTTCGTTCCTGAGTGAGGGAATAGTCAACTGTATTCCGCTGGTAAGTCTAGAATACGTGAGCGATGTCTTAGGTCACGATACATCAACTCTATATCGCTGAGACAGTCTTTCTATCCCTGGATGAATAGAGATATTCTGTGCTGGATCCGTCACAGGAGAGTCAAAAAGTTGATAGCTATTGTTTTGTGCAATTGACTGTGAATTATTCAACATTGTTGATTTAGTGAATATCCCGAATTCTGTCATATTCCAGCGTCCTGTGCGCCTACAATAGACAAGTAACAACAAATTGGAATAACACTTGGAGGTTCAGGTGCGCCTGAAAACTCGAATCCTGTTTGCAGATTTAGGTATTACAATTACACACGGACAATACACAATGAAGATGAACAGTGACTGCAGCGTGGACAGATTCTCACACAGAGAAATATCCAGCACCCAAGGAATTTGACATAATCAACCATTATACTGGCGCACCTGCTTCTCATCACATATGGGATCATCCAAATGCGGCTATGTTTCTGTTTACCAGATATCTGTTTATCATTGACTTCATCTCATATTCATCACTATAATCAGCTAACATGAAATGGAATAGAACTCTAACCAATACTCCTGGACTCCTCACGAGCACCTTATTCTCCATACCATTTGACTATTTTGAATCAGTTGGTGAGATTGTGTTGGTTGAATGTTTAAAGAGGTGTACCTTGATTACACTGCCTGGATAATTATCATTCATCCTCACCATCTGACGACATGCCATCTTCTTGCTCCATAAGCTGATTTGTATGGTCCCCCCGACACTCCAAAATACGGTATATCATCGACGTTGTGATGTTCGGTCGTCTCATCAGGCCATACAGCACTCACGTTTTTGCCACTCCGTGTGGGAGGTTTGGACGTGTACATAAGGTGCAGCTGTGTGCGGCTCTGCTGCAGCACACTGAACAGGTTACCTGGCGCTGGCACAATCGACCTCCACACCGCTTGCTAGCAAATTGACTCAACCTTCCCGCGACCCCTCAATTGGTACCAACTTCTAAATCCTTCTTTCTTTCGGTCATACGATGCTCAGCAGCTTGCAAATCCCGCAATCTTGCAAAGAACAGGTTCCCCAGAACGTACGCTGGTTGTTTCTTTTTTCAGAGAAACTCGATGTGACGAACATTCCGCGTGAACACCTGCAATGATTAATCGATGTTCAGAATCCCACTCCTACTACGACAAACAGTTGAACTTCGCGTTCTACAAATGCAACCTTTCTCCTAAGTATTGTGGTTGGCCGGCGCTGTGTTCCGGCCTTGTCGGACATAACCTTTCAAAGTTGCTGTAAGAACTTTCACTAATCAGACTGGACAAAGAAGGCTTCGGCTGTCCTCTCCCGGGCATTGCCAGTGATGACAGTCTGATTCAATTTATTGAAGGGACGGCTTGCACGGCTCAGAATGCTGTGGATGCCGACATTACGGCCATCAGCCGCCAAGGACTGACCAATTTCTACCCCACAATCCACCATTCCAACTGCTTTCAAATCAACAACCTCCAACGCCTTATCGATCGCGTACAGTCACTGGAGGCCCAGCTTAGCACGGTCACTACCGCGCGACAGGACGCACTGGCGGAGGTGGAAACTTGGTGTGGCCGATTTAATATGTTTTGTCAAATGACAGCTCATCTCGGCGCGGGTGGCAATGGTGGTGGAGGGGTTTCCTTGTCAAAATCTCAGCGTGAACAGCACCAGCCTCCAGTGTTTACTGGGGACTACTGTTACCAACGGTTCTGGACCGTCGCTTCAGGTCTGGGTCCAGGTTCGAACCAAACCAGCACCAAATTGGTGGTCCATGTTGTCAATAAACGCGAACCGTCCATTCAGGTATGGTTCAATAGGAATCTCCCTACCCATCAGAATTGGGCAGGTACTCAGCGGGTTGTCCAGCGGGTCCATCTGTAAATACATATAATGTGCTTGCCTTTGCTGTTTGATAATAGTACTCAATCAAAATCAATTATTTGACATCCAGAAATCACAATTTGCATGTTTTGCAGGTTGCGATATCGATAATATTTGAATTCACGTTTTTCCTTTAATAATTTGTATTTTTTATCTTGGAGGAGGTCAATAGTGCAAATATAAGCTCAAATATCCATGCGATGCCTTCTTTACCCAATATGCATCACCAGAAATTGATGACCCTCAGTTGATGCTAGGTTGTTAGTCATTTTCAGAATGGGGCTGTGACCGTGTCACTTTCTCCATTGCCTACAATGGCTGCCAATACATGGGTTACGGATCACAGCGAGCAAATCACTTACCAATTACCTTATTTTCAAGACCAAAAATCTGTGAGGCTCCATTGAAGCTCATTTTCAGAATGGGGAAGTGAACGTGTCGCTTGCTCTTTTGCTGATAAAGGCTGCCAATATGTTGGTTACACATAACAGCGAGTATATCCCTTTCCAATTACTTTACTTACAATACCAAAAAGCATTGACGCTCTGTTGACAATCAGTGTAGGGTGGTAGCGACATCGACATTGACCATGTTGTAAATAACGGCGGCCAAACTTCGACTATGAGTCAATGCCGTAGCACAACCCTTGGATTATACAAGATGCAATGCCCAAAATTGTCAATGCTCTTTTGATGCTCTGTTGAGGCTCATTCTTTAGGTGTAGCGATATCGACTCTAACAATATTTCCCATAAAGGTGGCCTGTACTTCGATTATGGGTAAATGCCATAGCACAGCCCTTGGATGTCACAAGATGCAAAACCCAAAATCGTTGACACTCTGTTGACACTATGTTAACGCTGTGTTAACACTGTGTTAACGCTCTGTTGACGCTCTGTTGACACTCTGTTGACGCTCTGTTGACGCTCTGTTGACACTCTGTTGACGCTCTGTTGACGCTCTGTCGACGCTCTGTCGACGCTCTGTTGACGCTCTGTTGACGCTCTGTTGACGCTCTGTTGACGCTCTGTTGACGCTCTGTTGACGCTCTGTCGACGCTCTGTTGACGCTCTGTTGACGCTCTGTTGACGCTCTGTTGACGCTCTGTCGACGCTCTGTCGACGCTCTGTCGACGCTCTGTTGACGCTCTGTTGACGCTCTGTTGACACTCTGTTGATACTCTGTTGATGCTCATTTTCAGGTGAAGTGACATCGACAATAATGATATTGCCTATAAAGGTGGCCAATACTTCTATTATGGGCAAATGCTGGATCACAGCCCTTGGATTATACAAGATGCAACACCCAAATTCGTTGACGCTCTGTTGACGCTCATTGTCACAATGGGGCTGTGACCATGTTGCTTCCTCTATTGCGCATTAAGGCTGCTGATACGTTGATTATGGGTAAATCCCGTAGCGTAGCCCTTGGATTGTACAAGATGCAACACCCACGATTGTTGACACTCAGTTGACACTCTGTTGATGCTCTGTTGATGCTCTGTTGACGCTCTGTTGACACTCTGTTGACGCTCTGTTGACGCTCTGTTGATGCACTGTTGACGCTCTGTTGACGCTCTGTTGACGCTCTGTTGACGCTCTGTTGACGCTCTGTTGACGCTCTGTTGACTCTCTGTTGACGCTCTGTTGACGCTCATTTTCAGGTGAAGCGACATCGACATTAACGATATTGCCTATACAGGTGGCCACAACTTCCATTATGGGTAAAAGCCGTAGCATAGCCCTTAGATTATACAAGATGCAACACCCGAAATGGTTGACGCTCTGTTAACCCTCATTTTCACAATGGGGCTGTGACCATGTCGCTATCTCTTTTGCGAATAAAGGCTGCCGATATGTTGATTATGGGTCAATGCTGCAGCATAGCCCTTGGATTATACAAGATGCAACACCCAAGATTGTTGACACTCTGTTGATGCTCTGTTGATGCTCTGTTGACGCTCTGTTGACGTTCTGTTGACACTCTGTTGACGCTCTTTTGACGCTCATTTTCAGGTGAAGTGACATCAACATTAACGATCTTGCCTATAAAGGCAGCCAAAACTTCGATTATGGGTAAAAGCTGTGGTATAGGCTTTGGATTATACAAGATGCAACACCCGAAATTGTTGACGCTCTGTTGACGCTCATATTTAGGTGTAGCGACCTCGACATTATCCATATTGCCTATAAAGGAGGCTAATCCTTTGATTATGGGTAAAAGCCGTAGCACAGCCCATGGATTATACATAATGCAACACCCGAAATGGTTGACGCTCTGTTAACGCTCATTTTCACAATGGGGCTGTGACCATGTCGCTTTTTCTTTTGCCCATGAAGGCTGCCAATACGTTCATTATGGATACCAGCGAGCGAATTGCTTCCCGCACAGCCTACAAGACCAACAGTCATTGACGCTCCATTGACGCTCATTTTCAGAATGTGGCTGTTACCATGTCGCTGTCGCTTTTGCCTATAAAGGCTGCCAATACGTTGATTATGGATAACAGCAAGCAAATCGCTTCCCAAACAACTTACTTACAACACCGAAAATCGTTGACGCTCGGTTGACGCTTATTTTGAGCTTGGGGCTGTTACCGTGTCGCTTTCTCTTTTGCCTATAAAGCCTGCCGATACATACGTTATGGATAACAGCGAGCAAATTGCTTCCCAATGAACTCACCTACAAGACCAAAAATTGTTAACGCTCGGTTGACGCTCCTTTGCAGAATGTGGCTGTTACTGTGTTGCTGTCTCTTTTGCCTATACAGGCTGCCAATACATTGATTATGGATGAAAGCGAGCAAATCGCTTCACAATCAAGTTTCTTACAAGTCCAAACATCATTGACACTCATTTTCACACTGGGGCTGTTACAGTGCCACTTTCTCTTTCGCTTCTAAAGGCTGCCAATACGTTGGTTGTGCATAACAGCGAGCAAATGGTTTCCCAATTAACTTACTTACAAGACCAAAAATCGTTGATGCCCCCTTGATGCTCACCATTAACATGTCCTAACTGTTGTTGTATGGTCAATAATTTGGTACAAATAATCATATTGTCATTATTGACATCCAATGTATAATTTGTATGAATACTCGGTTGAATCCAAATGCTTTGTGGCGTCTCAATTTCTCATCCACTGATGCACATGATCTCTGAGTGATGGATAATGTAGCAGTGTCACATTCCAGCGCTTTCAGCCGGCAATTTACCGCATGTAGATCCATACACTAATCTTTCATTAATTTAGCCCAACTTTCTCACTTTGCCCTATGCAGTTCCTTCCCCTCGATTTCCATGACCTACCATAAGCAATTTTCAAAATGTTGACTATGTGCACCAGGTCTAAATCCAGAGTGATGTAGTTGGATGTATGGATGAATGCACCATGATGGTGGTCATTCATACAGGTTCGCGTTGCACATTGACCGTTCCTTCTATGACTCATACGCCATCACTGACTCACATTTTGTTAGTAAATTTCGTCTCCAATTTGGATTGCACATTCTCACTTATCTGTAAGTGGCAGGATGATATCAGGTTGATCAATTGTCAATCAGCTGGATTTGGAGTCTAGAACTTTCGTATGGCCCATATGACCCTTGCACATGCGCAGACTATTTATCATCTTTCACAATTTGGTCACTGAAATTGAGAAAATGCTGACACTTAGCAAAATAGGTACACCAATTACTTTTCGTGGAGATAAGTCGTCAATAATCACTATGTGTGCAGGTACTGTACCGATGACAAACGAGCCATTACAATATGTTCAACTGAATCCAATTCCTGTATGGTAATTAGCAAGGGTGGTTACATGAAGTGGTAAAAGCTTATGGGTTTAACAGGCTTCGATTGTTCATCGGTGACGAATTGAGCACCTCATTGGGTGTGAGAGCCAATATGCATGTGTAAGACAGTGGTTTCCCAGATGCCAATCTCAGAGGGCTTCTTTCTTCTCGTGAAGTTCCATGCGGCATTGCAATTTTCCACTCTCACTGTCGTGTATCTCCATCGGCTCTCCCGATGTTGTCGGTGCAGTAGCAGGTGCAAACTGATCCATTTGCGGCTTAATGACTACCTTAACTGTCAATATGGCTGTTCTGTACCACAAATCATACTAATGATGCAAGACGAAGAATCATTCACACTCAACTTCAGGATGTAGCAGGGAGCAGGTCTCTGCTTGTTTTAATTATAAAGGCAGCCAATAAAACAAATACAGACAATGTGGTACCAAAGCTAATATTGTGCACATGACAGTAGGATATCTGGATGCGACCATGAATAGAAAAACCCAAAAACTAGAACCGGAGATTGGAACAGACAGGTCTAGCCAAATCCGACAAATCCCGCAAGTTGACGGCTTAGGGTACCGGTTTGTCCCGCCCAGAAGTTGCAGGTCCGGTTTTTGGACAGGTCTGGAACCGAACCGACCTGTCTTTCCGGTCCAAACCCAGACCGCTGGCGGGTTACCCGGACATGTTCCTAAAACTACCGGGGACCTCAAGTTGGAGACTTTCAATCTGTTGCTTCCCAAGGTGGAGCACTGGGTATGCCAAGGCGGAGCGGCAATGGGTACCACGGAGTAAGAAAAGTGCATTGATTCAGCCTGGCGATTCGTGGATACTGAGGTGTACGGTTGGTTCGCACACTGGATTCGGCAGCAAGGTGTCATTGTCATTCCTCCTGCAGATGGCTCTTATGCACCGGAAATGTGGCCGAATTTCGAGTCCGCTTTTCGCCATCGTTTCGACCCAGAAGTGGATATCAGCGCTGTTCAGAAGGAGATCCGCGCGCTACGCTATTTCAGAGGGGTTGCAGAAGTTCCACAGTTTAATAAGCGCTTCTCTGAGCTTATCAGCATGCTGGAGAAAGAGACCACTATTACGCGCGAGGATCCCCTGTAGGATGAGTAATGTTTGAAACTGCGCACGGGAATTGCAGACCAGATCATCGCCTCAGCCCGCATGCAAAAGAAGCTGCAGCCAGCCACCCCATTCACGTTGGCAGACGCTACGGAGATGTTTGGCGAGTTCTCTGAACGTACAACCTCACATCCGGCTGTCATGGCTACACAAGTGAACCACGGTGCGAAATTGGTCCTACCTAACACAGCCACTGTTCCAACACCGGTTGGTCCGGAGCCGATGGATCTTACTGTAGCTAACGCCAATACCAGGGGCTACCGCTGTCATGGTTTGGCACATGAGGCACGCAATAGTGCCACTCCAGACACTCGGGGGCGCGGCCAAGCTTTCCGTGTATCAATGGGTGGCAACCATAACAGACGGGACGGTGGTCATGATTGCACCGATATTCGTTGTGGCTGCACAGGAACTTTGGTCAGGCCGGTGGCCAGGGGCATCATTAACATCGAGGTGGCCGCGGTGGGGGACGCAAGTATGAACGATCATGGGGAGGATTTGGCAGCGGAGCAGGAGGTTGGGGATTAGGAAGACGGCCAGGGAAATGGCAATTGGGAGTAGTGGTGGAATGTCCTACTACCCAGAATATTATTGGAAAAGCAAAAACGGTGCAGCGTAGGGAATTGGGAGAAGGCAACGCATGCATACGGCATGCGAAATTGTACTTGGGCAGCCTGACAGCTAATGAGACTTCTGCTCCTCATAGTTCTCCAAGTTATGACTTACTGCGTTTTAACGCTTCTGTTTCAACCTCCAATAATGAAATTCGTCCAACATATTCCTTGTTTGATTGCAGCACCTCCCATTGTTACGTTGATACTGCCTACGCCAATTCTTTGGGCTTGAAACATTGACCTTGCGGGTGCATGAGTCTCTGTCGCAGGAGACGAGAAGGCGGAGGAGGATACATGGCAGGTTTGGCTGAAGGCGTTGGTAAGAGGTGTCACTGGCAATCGCGTCGACATCTCTGGGTGGCGAAAGATTTTCATCCTGGGAGGCATCTACGACCTAATTGTGCGTAAATATTGGATGGCAGCCAATCTGCATATCATCGATCATAAAACTAATACTCTTCTTATGCTGGATCCCGATTAAACAGATCGGCAGCAAGGCTCCCGCCTTCCGTCAACAATTGTCACGACATCACTTGAAGGTCTACGATCTCACCAGGGACAGTTGAGGGAAGTTAGGGCTCATTGAAAGACAGTGGCCTGTAGATCAGCGATCAATATGGTCTCCGCATCCTATGTCATCAAGTTCAAGTCTTCAGGAATCTCTATTGTCAATATTCGGGAACTTATTGACAAGATAATGGAGGAGGAGGGGGAGGCTACTTCACACAAGCCGGCAGACGTCAAAACTTGGACGCTACACGTCAGCAAGGCGTTTGCAGATCTCTTCAACCCGCCAACGGGAGTCCCGCCAGAGTCGAAACACGACCTTCGCATGGACACCGATCCAACAGCCAAGCCGCCTCATCGCCAGCCGTATCGGATGTCAGATTCGGAGCACTTCGAGTTCGAAACCCGGATTGCCAAGTTACTGGCCAATGGCTGGGTTACTGACAGCCACTCCCGATTTGCGGCACCAGTGATCTTTGTTTACAAACTGGATGGCTCTGCACTGCGCATGTGCGTCGATTCCAGAGGCCTAAACGCGGTCACCACCAGGGACCGGTACCCACTTCCATACATAGAAGATCTGATTGATCGGCTACACGGGTCCAGGGTGTTTCCCAAGCTCAACCTAGCCAGTGGTTACCACCAGGTACACGTACACCCGGATGACAGACACAAGACGGCGTTTCTCAGTCCGGATGGCATTTATGAGTGGACTGTAATTCCATCTGGTCTGGCTAACGCGCCGTCAGCGTTTATGTGCGCCATGCATCCCTTTTTGGGCCCATACAAGAAGGTTCCAATTGTGCACCTGGCTGAGGTGCCGATTGTCGCTCGCAGTTTGGCCAAACACATGATGCATGTCAACACTATCCTGCTGGTATTTACGATGTCGCATCTGTCGTTGAACGAGAGAAAATGCGTTTTTGGGGCCACTAAGACGTGATTCGTTAGTTTCAAGGTCAATTCGAGTTAAATTCACGCTTAGCACAGGAAGATAGCAGCCATTAATGACTGGCCGGTACCGGTGAGCACAGCCCAGCTTCGGTCATTCCTGGGGTTGGCAGGCTACTATAGGATATTAGTGGACAAGTTCGCGCACCAGACCACTCAGCTATACGCGTTGACAGCCGATCGAGGGGCTTTTCAGTGGCTTCGGAAACATCAGGCTGAGTTTGACAATCTTTGGAGGGCTTTGGCGTCTGCTCTGGTGCTGGCACTACGCGATCCTGAGTGCGACTACATCCAGTGCACCGATGCTTCTGACGTGGCGATTGGAGGCATTCTGGCTCAAATGCAACCCCAGGGACCCGAGGGCCGGTTGGTGCAACGTCCGCTGGGCTTCATTTCTTTACAATTACATGACGTTGAAAGGCGCTACCAAGCATGCGACCGCCAGTTGTTGGTGATCCAGGTCAATTCGCTGCACCCGGAGCCCTACCTTAGCAATCGACATACCTCAGTGTATACTGACCACGTGTCGCTGCAGCATATCCTGAGCCTGCAGAATCTATGTAGCCACCAATGGCAACACCTGGATAAACTACCGCAGATTGACTGTTCAATCAAGTACTTCCCAGGGACTTCCAATCTGGTAGCGGATGCGTTCAGCAGAATTCACCATCCGGTGTCGGTTACCCCAGCAGCTACCATCAGCATACATACCATGGAACTCCAGATCATAGGCGCAGGGGAATGGAAGCAGGAGGTGTGTAAGTTATGGTGCAAGACGCAGATTTAGGTCCAATTGTCAACGTCCTTTGCGAGGAAGCCGAGGTAACCGAGGAGGCAGGAAATTGGGCGTCTCAGCGTTCAAAAGACCAGCACCATTGGAAACACATGGTGCGAGCAAGACTGTTATGACTGGATCGCAGCCTTCTCTTTCCCAGGGATACTGCGGCACTCTGCATCCCGTTGGACATGCGGAGCGAAGTTATCTCGGAATCTCATGACTCTCCGCTGGGTGGTGGACACCAAAGAGCTCAAAAAATGGCGGCTGCCATTGCATCACGATTTTATTGGCCTCACTTAACTCAGACCGTATGGGCACAGGGTTCGAGGTTGTGACATTTGCCACTGTGTCAAGCATTCCAACCAACTCCCATGTGGCTTGATACAACCGCTGCAAATTCCGGAGACACGGGCTTCAAGGGTTGATATCCACTTTGTAACTACATTACCAGCTTCTGCCAAAGAAGGCTACGACTGCACTATTACAATTCTCGATCCACTAACCGAGAGAGTGCGATGGAAAGCAGCCAGGGAAACGGATATAACTGCAGAGGCATTCGCCAGAGAGTTTATTGACATGTGGGTTCGAAATTGGGTAATTCCGCATACTATTATCTTTGATAGGGATTCATGCTTCATGTCAGATTTCTGGGGATCCCTGACGGCCGAATTGGGAACCAAACTCTGTCCCAGCACCGCCTACCATCCGCTGACAGACAGCCAAGCAGAGAATCATAATGTAGTCGTCGAACGCTTTTTGAATGCGTAAGTGGCTCAGCGCCCAAAGGAATGGGAGGGCCTGCTACCGTTGGCTGAGTTCACCTACAATGCAGCATACCATTAGTCTCTCAAGACTTCTCCGTTTCAGTTCGACGTTGGATTTGTTCCGAGGATGCCGATTGATCTGCTGCTACCAATCCCGAGTGCCGACCGGATGCCAAAAATCTGCCTTGAATAAGAGTTATTTACCGAACAGATGATGTCAGATCTCCCCATGTTGAGAGAGCAGGTGGAGGAAGCGCAAACAAGGATGGTTTTGGAAGCTAATCCGTCTCGCTGCCCGCACAATTTCCAGTTGGGAGATTCAGTTCTTCTTGACCCCAGGCTCCTCCTGATCGGTTATGCAAATCTCGCTAGATCGGAGTTGGCGAATCTAAATTCCAGAAAGTTTCGACGACAGTTTTGCGGGCCGTTTGGCATCACCGAAGCCATTGGTGCCAATGCTATCAAGTTGAACACCCCTGCTCACTGGACAATGCCCAATGGTTTCAACGTCTCCCGTCTGAAAAAAGATCGCGTGGATTACAGCCGTGATCATCCTCCACCACCACCTGTGCGTACCATGACCGACAAGGATCTGGACTATGCGGTTGAAGCTATTCCTGAGCATCAGGGCACTTGGGCCAAAACCCTACAATATAAGGTGAAGTGGCTCGGATATCCTCAATCGGATTGGCAACCATTGGCTAATTTGAAAGGCGGGTGCAGAGATTTGGTGCGAAATTATCATCAGAAAATGGGTCTCTAGGTCTATAGATCGATGTTGGAAGGCTGACCAACGGGTTTTTGGTGCTTCATGTGGCTGGTGATACACAGGAGGCAGGATTGTTGGGGTTTTAGCTGTATTTTCTGTCTGTTTGCTTCGTTTTGGGGGCTGGCGCTGGTTTTCTTGGAGCGGAAGTAGTTGTGGGAGGTTTCAATGTGTACATAAGGTGTGGCTCAGTGCAGCTCTGTAAAGCGCACAGACCAGCTTACTGGCACTGGCACGATTGACCTCCGTGCCGCTAGCTAGCAAATGAACTCAACCTTTGTCGCGACCCCTACTCCAGAGATCTGGTGGAGATCACTCACTCTGTTATCATAACCACTGGGTCCAGTGTTGGATTGTTATGTGTGTGGAACACAATTGTGCGCCAGTTGGACAACGTGTACAAATGCCTAGCCCTGCTCATTCAATACCTACAACCTCTGAGTCATTACCGCATGGTTTGCTCCCGTGAGATTTAGGTCTGTCCCACACAATTTGGGTGTAGTTACATTCACATACGGATTGGGTGAATCTCGGAATGTTTGCTGCATGTCTGTGCGCTCATTGCTGCCCATTTCCGCGTACATGTTCAAAATATCCAAATGATTTGCAACCAGCTTTGTGAGCCACCACATCAAATGACAAACCAGGCCTGGCGGAGGACAAAAGAGCACCACCTTTTGAGGAGGAGGTGCAAAAGGCAAGGCGCATTGATTACTTTCTGGTATATGCAGAAGCGCCTCATTTGATGCTTCTGTTTGGTCAGGTTCGGGATTCTGCACAGATGCGTCAACAAGCATTGGCAGAACTGTGTCTCGCAGCCATCGGAAAATTGGAGAATCCACTGAAGTATGAATTGGCCATTCATTGTACCATTGTCTTGAAACATAATTCCAATCCTCGGTGTCTCCCAATACCAATGAGAACCATGCCAGCCACCATCTATGTACCCTCCACGCTCTTGGAGCACCTCGTGAAGGGTATATTTCCACAAAGGTCTCCAGTTTAGCTTGTTGTTCGGCAGTGCATTCGAGATCAACAAGGTGCGCATTCTCCTTCGTTATCCGAGATGGTTGTTTCCTATTCGCTAGGTTAGATTCTGACCACCTCCTGATCATCCAGGGCTTTACAATTTGGATCATCCAGTGTGCCGCATCCTGCTGAGCATCGTAATCTTCAATCCGGATGGCATGCATGAAACTCTTTACCTCAGCGCCATGCTTTTCCATTCCTGTCTCATCCTCTGGATCTTCAGGTGTACCTGAAAACAGCCACATCGTCTGAAAACACCAGTCATAGTGTGAATGGAATCCCAGTGTTGCAGTGTCTTGAAGTTTGAATCCAATTCTCGCATTAATTGCAATTTGCCAGCCCACACTATTTTTCGTCTTGTACTGATGAGACTCATCAAAAATCCCAACACTCCATCAACAGTGTGACAGTTGGCCATTGCTTGGTGGATGCGCTCCAGAAGATAAGCTATTATATGGAACCCGGTGGGTATTGCATCGATTTTCCGGCTTGTCAATTGTTGTGTTCAGATCCTCACAGAAGAGATTTCCATTTTCTGCATTCGACAAATTGATGACTTTGACAATGGCTCCATATGTCATCTTGTCGATGAGACTCTTGAAAGTCACTGCAACTCCGCCCATTGTAACCACCAGGATTGGTTCATGGGCTGATGGAAGCGCTGGATGCCCCATTGGTGGAGTTGTCTGGGTCTCCAAGAGGCGGCAGAGCACTGAATCTGTTCTCCGCAACGGATACCACTGCCGTTCTTCACCGATATTCCTGGGTATGTCATGCTGTGCCATATTCACAGACTCTTCAACGGTATTCCCACACAAAATTGACAGCGGTAACCCAATTACACCTTTCTCAGTCAGCAGTGTGCAGATCATTGCCGCTCCCACTGAGGTGAAAGCCTTGCCAAGATCCATTTCGTCCGCCACCAGTGCTTCTGGCATATGAGAATCCCAAACCTACCTCCTCAAGATGAACCATATGGCCCAAACCTGGTGCTCCAGAATATTTGTTCTGGGCAGGCTAGGAATTCAATACGTGTGGCCTGGAACATGGTCAACTGTTGATTGGTGAATCAGATGGGCATTCAGCAGCCTGACTGCCCGATCAAGACACTCATGTTCAAATTCGTCATTGTTCGTGTTGAGAACAGTTATCAATACTGAACTCGAATCATCTGGATCGAGTACCTCCTCACCATCCACCTGCTCCTGAACCTTAGTTGCACCTTGGACAGTCTTCTTTTTATTCTCAATTATCTCTTTTGGTTGCTCCAAGGAATGTTGGGCTGATGGGCTCATACTTCGACCCTCCTGAAATTCATCGCAATGTTTGGTGTTTCACAGACAAGCATTTGGACCCAATCAATATGTAGAATATAATCAATTCTACTCACTCAATCTAAACTTACCTTAATACAACTATCAGTCTCTTTCCCACCTGGCTCACGACCCAACACTCTTACATTTCCATCTGATCCTTCCGAAGTCTATGTATAGTCATTTGCAGTGGGGCAGGACTATCCATTACAAGGTATGTGGGAATTACCTTGGCCAGTGTAATTACGTACTCCGCAATATCCTTCCCAGTTGCTGCCATCAGTTTTGCAAACATAGTTTCAATTTGTGTCCCAGTTTCAACTTGAAGGGGTCAGAAAGAGATCTGTTGTATGAGATCTGACCATATAGACGGACATTCATCATGTACCCAGGTACTTATAATCCCAGGTACTCTTTGTGCAATTCTTCCTGTTACAAGTTGCATTTCGATATCGCATTCAGACAGTATGGCACTTTTGGGCCACAATTGTTTTTCAATGATATCAATCAGCTCTGCCCAGTCCCTCACATCTATGTACGAAGCGTAGAGTTGATTACTGAATGTCTGGTCATTGTTATCCTTTGGCTCTCGACAAATCACAACTAACAAAGCTGTATTTGGCAACTTCAAGAAGTTACCTCGCACTTTTTTCCCCGCGCAATCTCCCAAATCCCTTGGGGGTTGCTGGTTGCTTCCCCTTCTCTTCTTCCTAGCCTCCTGAACATCTTTTGCACATTTCTCCAAAAACATCTCAACCCACGGTTGCTGAATCCATTCCGCATGATGAAAATGTACCATGGGCAGCCGGTCTTGACAGTCACGAAAAGATCTCCAACCACTGTCTCCTCGCACAGGGTCTATCCTCAAGCTGTTTCAAACAGTTCTGTCCCTAGATAATGGACCTATGCTTCTCCTCCAGAAACCCAGCCACCCATACATTTTTCCACTTGTTGGAGGTACCAAAGTTGGGTTGCCCCATCCTATTGGTAAATTGCTTCAAGCAGAATTCCATTTGCTTAAGGCTGATTGGGGCTTTGGCTTTGGCACTGCCCAAGTCTGAGGAATTGTTGCACCCATAATCTCAACTGTATTTGTCATGGGAAATCTCTGGAAATGGGGGCAAATCAGAGATCCCTGCAACATCTGTTCTGCGAGATTCCGCAGCAGGCGACAATCATTACTTTGGGACGCTAAAGGCAGCTCTCCCAGGTGGGCCGGGAGGTTGTCCAAATGCAGTAGAGGCACTAGACATCAGCTGAATGACGGGATTGTTTCCAGGAGGTATTGGAGGCACTCGAGGTGCACCTAGAGATGACGGCAAATGTCCTGTGAATTGCTGACATCAGCACAATGCAAATTGGTCCGGAAGCCACACGCTATTCCCAAAGACACTCAGGGCGACCTCACCATTTCTTCTAAGTACTTCTAGATGCTCCGAGACCCCCCCGGAGCTAAGCAATGTGCACTCAGACTCTGCAAGAGCATTCTCAGGTGCTCCTGAAAGCACCTGCAGTTATGGAGGTGCATTCAGAATACTATGAGATTGACAATTAGAATAGTCAAATTTTGCAGCTCCTATAACCTCTGTGCAGATCTGCAGGAGACTATGAGAGCAGCTGAGACCGCTGCGCAGCTCTGCGGAAGACTTCGAGAGCAGCCGAGACCGCTGTGCGGCACTGCAGGAGACTTGGTGCCGTATTCTCGCTGCTGTGGTTCTTACGCAACCACAAGACATTTCGTCTTATCATATTCATCTTTGTTACAGTCACATATTTGCTACATAATATGGCTTGCATTATTTAAGTCTCTGTATATATATACATATGGTCAATCTGGCCGCAGATGGTAGTCGAGCATAATCAGAGGAGCACCTGGACACGCCCATTGGGTGAACTTAGAGATGCATGACTTGGAGGCCATTGCAGTGAAACGATAGAGCTAGAGAGCAGCGAGCCCACCATCAACACTCCGCCGCACCTCTCGTGACATCCAAACGGAATCCATGAGAAAGAGCGCTTGTGGTTCGAGGACCATTGAAATCGGGTGAGGCAATATGATACTACCCGGCGTTGAGGATCCACGAGAATGCGTTGATCTATAACGTCTCGGACAGAGTGAGTGAGACCAAAAGTTGGGAATGATAGAGTGTACTTCGATTGTATGATAAGATGAGATGGAAATGAGATGATGTCTATCTACTCCAGGGTCTGCCAAATATATGCTCCCCATCACTCTATCCACCTCCGTTACCCCAGTATTTGTGTACACCCACCGTCACTCCTTAAAGATGTACTTGGAGGCTGTGATCATGCGAGTTTGGAGATGCACGTAGAGGCCCTGATCGTGCGAACTTGGAGGCCGTAATCGTCCCAGTTTAGATATACACTTGGACACCGTATTCAAGCAAGTTTCGAAATTCACTTGGAGGCTATGATTGTGCGGGTTTAGAAATGCACATGGATGCAGTGATCGGTCAAACTTGGAGGCTATGATCGTACCAACTTGGAGGATGTAATTATGCAAGTTGAGACATGCACTTGGAGGCTGTGATCGAGCGAGCTTGGAGGTGCACTTGGAGACCGGGATTGTGCGAACATGTAGACCGTAATCGTGCAAGTTTCGAGATACACTTGGGGGCCGTGATCGAGTGACATTGGAGGAGTACTAGGAGGTGGTCAATCTTGAGGCGGTAGTTTGTGAGGGAGGCGCAACGGGATCTGAGACTCTATTCATTGGTTAACTTGTAATTGTGGGAATGTAGAGAATTGAGTACAACATGGTCTGCTGAGAGACTGGCTGGGATCGGGAGACAGTCAATCATGGGATGATGCAGTATGTGGTGTACACTGTACTCGTTGTTAACTCTTGATCATGGCATGGAGAGATAGAGAGCGATGACTCATCTTGGTGTTCTTAGGTGATGGTAGAGTTGAGGACGAGAATGAGAGAGATGAGAGGAGATGGGGGAAATAGTCATGAGAAACTGGGACTTAAGAAAATTTTGTGTGCAAGTCAATTTGCCATCCCTGATACGGCAGGTACGAATCCCGATCCGGCGTGTAATCACACTGATACGAGGTCTTGCCAACCCAATCAGGCAAGTCTTACCCCTGATTTCTCATATCCACTCGTATCCTCCACATCATTCTCATCTTCATCCCTCATCTCTCTCTTTCTCGTCCACTACTCTGCCATCATTTCAGAACACACAGTTGTGTCATCCTTCCCTATTTCGAGATGTCATGATCTTGAGTTGACACCGAGTACAGCATCCACCGAGTCCAGCATCCACCGAAGATTGTTTGCCTTCCCTTCATTCTCATGATTACAAGTTGACCTCTGAATGTTGCTCAAGCTTCCATTGCGCCTCCCTACATGATTGACCGCCATCAGCCAGCTCTCCATGAGAGCTCAAAGGTAGATTCATCTTCTCACATTTCCACGAATGCAAGTTAACTAAGTGATGAATAGAGTGTCAGCATCCGGTGCGCCGTCCATCGACCGCCTCTAAGTACTAATTCAATCCCGCTCAATTGTGGCCTCCAAGTTCACACGATCATGGCCTCCAAGTGCATCTCCAAATCCGCCCGACTACTGCCTCAAAACTCACTCAATCACAGCTTCCATGTCTATCTCCAAACTCGCACGATTACAGCCTCCAAGTTCCCACCATCATAGCCTCCATCTCTATGTCCAAACTCACTCGACCACAATCTCGGAGTGCATCTCTAAGTTCACCCGATGCTGGCCTCCAAGTGTATTTCTAAACACCATCTATTACCACCTCCAAGTTCATCTCCAAACTCCTCCGATCACAGCTTCCATCTGTATCTCTAAACTCGGTCAATCACGGCCTCCAAGTTCACATGATCATGGCATACAAGTGTGTCTCCAGATTTGCTCGATCATGATCTCAGCGTGCATCTCCAAGTTCACTCGATCACTGCCTCCAAGTGTATCTCCAAATATGGTTGATTACTGCCTCCCACTGCATCTCGAAACTCGCTCGATCACGGCCTCGGAGTGTATCCCTGAGTTCACTCGATCATCATTTTCAGGCGCACCTCGAATTGCTCTGAAGCACCGCCTGCAGCCAGTACAGATATACCCTGTGCAGATGGGTAGCTATATAGATACATAGACGAGAATACAAACTGAATACATGAATGTCAAAAATTGCTGAATGATAAGTAGTAGCTATGAATTGCTGGCGCACCAGCAGCATTCCCAAAGAAGATCTTGTTCCCAGACTGCTCTAGGGTGATTCGTGGTGACCCCAGACCTGTCGCCGGCGCTGCCAGACTGGTTGCTGGCGCTGCCAGACTGGTTGCCGGCGCTGCCAGACTTGTTGCCAGCGCTGCGAGGTGCTCCAAGGTACACCCAAAGTTGTCTCTGGCGCTCCGAGGTGTTCTCACACCTCTCACAATCGCTCCCATGGTACTCCTGTACCCGTCATCCGAGATCCCAGTTACTCTGAAGGCCGGCAGGAATCCCCTCCTAGGGTCTGATACTCTCCTGAAATTGATGCATCCAAGTTTACACTCCACATCCTCTCAGACACTCCTGGAGGCTTCCAGTGACTAAAATACAGATTGCTGATGGAGGCAGGAACATTTGAGGTTGACCATAACCTCCTTGGGGGATATTGTATGCACACCACGATGGCCCATAACTGGAATATGTTTGGCTTTCACCAGAGCTTGGATGGAAGCTTGGTGTCATGTGCAATGGGGCGGGGTGGTAGAGCTGGGGAGTGCCCGGAAATGGTGGCAGCGATGAAAGGTAGGTATACCCCGCTGGTGGATCAAATTGATTTCTGGCTGGCCCAGATTGATTGTCTTCGTGCGGTGTATTCCCAGCATCATTATCTCATTCTCCTACATTGTTTTCTGGGTGTTGTTGCGAGCCAAACAGCCCACCTGTTGGAGCCTGATTGGTTGCCTTCAGCAGAGATCCGTTCATTGACATCATATGTCAACACCAGACGGTAGTAAACAAAGCATCAATTCAATTATTGATTTTGAATGAACCGGGGTATTGATGAGAATATTCAGGGTAACTGTGACCTTCTGTGGAATTAAGGCCTCTTCTATCCATCCTATTTGTCACAAACTTTGGTATTGCACTGAACCTTCGATCCAATGAAACCTGGCCGAGAAGGAGAAATCATAATCACACACATCCCGTCTTTCTTCATTTTATGCTCGAATTCGTATTCTACAATCATTGATAGACATGCACCTCTGTTCGGTTCATGACTGTAATGATCAAAGAAGGGATACAATATGATATCTGCAGGATCCCAACATGAACTATATCTGGTTGGAAGGTTAGCACAACTTGGCATTTTACACTGACAATGTTTGTGTATGACCTGCACTTCATTCAATATGTGGCCTTCTTAGTCAAGCAGCAACGCTGATTGCTTCCTTTTGACCTCCTTGTGTAAACTTTGTTGTATCCTCAGGATCTGCCCACATGTCAAGGATCATTACTGAAGAACACATCCTACCATCCTATCAGTTCTTGATGATCCTGCAGCAGGCATACAGCCAACTAGGAAACCTACCTAGTCATTGTCTTAAGCTGATGTTCTCCACTGCTTAAGGCTGGAATGTAGACGCAATGTGCACAATGCGGCAATGACGTAGTATACGATAAGGCCAATTGTAGTACCACCTGATGAACAATATCAAAAGTTGAATGCAGTGATGACAAAAGAGACAGTCTCGGCTGAGGATTGTTGGGAGATAATGAGCGGCAATCTTGTGCAGGATTGGATAGATATTATCTCAGTTTGTGAAGAAAACTCATCATAAGGTGACTTTGTTTTACCGCTCCTCTACATTTGGTGGGGTGTGATGTGGCTTTGAAAGTGATACACTAACCTGAGTTAGCTCACTTTCAAACAAATATCCCTGAGGCTAAAATCCAGCAGCAAACCATACCCACTGAAGGATGTTCCAGATTCGTCAGAACACTGAGCGTTTCTGAAATATGGTCAACACTCGCTGGTAACATGTCAAATGCTGTATCTGCGAAACAACATTATTTAATGAGAACTGACTGGAAGCTCACTATCTGTGATATGACCCAATATCAATGAATGAAGGTCTATTACCCAAGCGGATTCTACCACCTGCCAGCTGCGATCACCCTGAGCCATCGTGGTTTGACTACAGTAGGAGCACCTGAATAGCCAGTGACATGCTGTCAATTGATGATCTACTCATAGACAACATACTGGGTGTACCACCACCTGAAGATACTCCCAACGAAGAATCTATTGACCCTCAGCAACCTGATTTCACCTGTACCCCTGATACAACAAAAACAAAGGCTCATAGGCAGGTAGTTGGAGTGGAAAATGCGGGGGGGAAAACATATGGCAAAGCAACTGGATTGTACAACAAGCATCGAAAGTACTGAGAACTATGGAATCCATGGCATCCATTGCGTTCGGCTCACAATATTGAGCAGGTTCAATTGTTTTGCCAGCAAAGGAAAGCATGCATAAATCAACATCTCAGCAGTTGACTGGACAACTTCAAAATTGTATCATTCCGATCAGCAGGTGCACTGCAAACGCTCCTTTCTGAATGCAATTTCCAGCTGGGCAATGATAGTTGGATTCAAGATGACTCACATATCTTCAGAACATTATACTACAGGGATATTTTCACATCTATGCAGTTGCTCCTAGCTCATCTCCCATTTCAGGCACACCTCGATTTTGAACTGGTATACCTAGCTGACTTTGAGGGTTGTTGAATATATAGCGTGATGAACACTTGCAATTGGTGGTGGCATACACAGGATGAACTTACTGCCAGGGCGATGATTGTGCCAGTCATATGTGCAACCGACAAGACTCATGTAACCAATTTTTCAGGCGCTCAGCATCCCTGGCTACTAAATCTGGCAATTTGTAATATTCGAACCGATATCCACAGGGAACCTCGAAACTGCGCCTCAGATCATATCGGGCTGATCGCATGTCCCCCGAACGGTGCCAACGACAATGACGAAGCCTGGCATATTGCGGTTGTCTCAACTTAGGCATCTTGACTTCACTGGCCTAGGTTTGAAATGGCATTGTGCAAATGGATTCCAGCGACTATGTTCCCCTCTTTAGACTGCCTGGGTCCGCGATTATCTGCAACAAGTCATGGTTGCTCAATTCTCATATGCCTCATGCCCAATGTGTGAAATTCCTGAAGATGTGCCGATGGAGCATTCAACTGTTCAACCGCTCAATAACGTGAGCGACCAGCATATAGATTCCGAGCTGCTGGAGGACACTAATATTGATGTTCTGCACAGTGGAGGTGTCCACCCAATCCGCAACCAGTTCTGGAAATACCCTCTCTGCAATGTCTATCGGCTTTGGCAGCCTGATGAATTGCGTAAGCTGCTCCTGGGTTTAGTTAAAGACTAATTGAACTGGCTGCTCAAATACCTGAGAGCTAGATAGGACAATGATCAATTTGACATTCGATTCACATCAGTGCCACGATATGCCGGCCTCCAGCACTTCTCCAAACCATCTGATTCATTGAAATGGGGCACCAGGCAATGTAAAGAGAACAGTAGAATCATCAGAACACTGGCAGTGAATTGAGCTCGTATTGTTGTTTGCACCAATGATGTCGGCAAAACTGCAGCGGAAAATGCCTCCAATGAAATGGTCATGGGAGCAGTGCAGGCGTCATGTGGATTCTCTCTACTTGCTAGCCAACAAAATCACTCGGATCTATCCCTCAAAGCACTAGTCAATCCACCAAAGGCATTTGAACCATAAGAAGTGTATTTTTCGAAAACAGCAAATGTCAAAGTCTGTGAAGGCCCAAGTACATGACCAGTTGGCAGTGGAATCACATCAGTTATGCAAACAAAAGATTCATAGGATTCATGCTGCAATGGAGGCCCTTGTGTATGGGGCTGAAAAGGTTTCGACAACAAAACGAAGACAATTTCAGCTTCGCCTGCATAGAGACTGACAATTGGCAACTACTTGTTCAGATCCTGATCGTCAGAAGGCAATAGAGCAATTGGAGCACCAAATCCAACAAGGGAGACATGTGAAACGCAAGCTTTTGGATAAATTATTCCAACATCATGAGCAACAACTAATGCAGGAAGTCCGCACTAAGGCAACCAGTCCAGAAGCATATTCACCAAAGAACCTACCCTAATGAAAATCGCCACCAAAGACGAGGCTTACTGGGAGGCAAACATGACCGCCGGGAAGCGACTGCAATTTCATATCTGCGTATCTTAAGCTAAGATGGAAGCCACGACCTGGAGCTTGGCTGATACTGAGCTTGTCACTAACCAGCAGGAGAGAGAGATTGATGGCATCACCTCGATTCAACAGAAGCGGTTCAAGAAGGAATCCTCCATTTGCTTAATTGAATTTGAAGATTCGTGGGTGACAATCCGTATTCAGGCGCTCCGGAAAACCGTTTAACAACCCGTAATACATTTCACACATCATATGATGCATTTTGTGAGCCATGTAGTGGAGTCGATTCGGTGAATGGCTTCCGGCGACAAATTTCCCACTGATATTTCTGAATGGCTACATAACGCCAGGGTGAAACAGGCATATCGATCTGGCAACAAAGTCAATTACATTCGAAAGATGCTCAAGCATAATCACAGGTCTATCGGTCTTGACTATATTGAGGAGACACTGTCATGTCTTGCACTCCAAGGCTGGTACGATATTGACTCTGCGAAAGTTTTCAACCTACTGTCCACTACCAACAAATGGCGAAGTGCACACCGAGCCCATCTGTTACATCTCCAAACAATTCAGGACTGGCCCTTTTTCTGCCCCATACTACAGCAGGTATATCATTTGAGAGAAACACATGTCCGCCAAGTGTGCAGAAGTATCAAATCAACTTCACTCAGAGATGCATCAGACAAATTTGGAATACCCCGCTTTGCACAGCTATTCTGTGCGTGAATTGAAGAGCACAGGGGACATGAAGTTAGTGGACTCCTGCTCAGATATGATTAGAATGTACTCCTAGACAGTATATTTATTAAACTCCAGAATGGGCTGTTGCATTACCATCAACCATTTCACAACACTACTTATGTTGAGCGTCTGGGACATGATTGCAAGGTAGAATATACCAATGCCAACCAAAGGATCATGCCTGAAGCTCATAACATCTGGGTCCAGTATACGCAAAGTAAAGAGAATGACCTCAATAACACCTTCCAAGGACGAATTACTTCTTTTCCTGTTTTATACTTCAGCTGGACTCCACCTAATCAGATCCTCCAATTTCAGGAGTGCCTGCCCGCTGGGAAAGCAAGATCAACCTTTTCTGAGAGGTGCAAGAAGACTCAGCAATGGGTATTACATCCTGAAGCTCAAGAATGCGTGGTGGTGATTACAACAAAGTACAAAGATGTTCATGGTTAGGCTGATTGTGTTGACGAGTTCATCCAGGTTGTCAAACAGACGAATAACTTGCATTGTGTACCCATTGGAGCAATAGTTGGACTGGCACATTTTATGCAGAAGAATGGTGCATCGGGCAGCATCAATAGCATCTGGCTTGTAAATAATCATGTCAATTTAGATATCTACTGGACTGTATATTAATTAGATTGGAATGCCTAATTGAGGTGTGTAGCTGTGAGATAGTTTATCAAATGGTACTATTCAATATGGACATTATATATTATCACTCCCACCAATTCTGGGTTCAGGTGCACTAGAATTGTCCTGGAGACAAGTGTCGTAGTCCCAGCAGCTCCAAAATTTCACAAACCTACAGGCATGATTTTATAGCGTTCTGAAGATGATGTCATACTCTGTAGAATATTCTTTGATTCTTTTCCGCTACTTCAGAAGTGTTGAGGAGCACCTGAAAGTCCTCTCAGAGCACCTGGGAAGCACATCATTTTGCATTCAGCCTGTTCAGGAGCTTCTGAGACCTGTTGGAAGGATCAGTGTGGCTGTTCAGAATACCTGAGTCGTTGATTTATAAATTCCGAACCATTATACATCTTGCTGATGTAAATTGAGTAATATCGGTACTTAGTAATGGTTAGAGTTTCAGATCATAATCTTTGTAATGAAAATACTGACTTGTATGGCTTAATAGATGTAGCTAATAGTTTGAAATCTTCTACTGATGTTAAATAGTTACTTTACTTGGTTAGAATATTCATTTTGCAACTGATTCTTATAGACTCCATGACATGTCTAGTGCAGCTGACAGCCGGTACATATACTGGTTAACATGGTAATATGCATTATCAAAGTAGTTTCAGCTATAAAGATGTATATTATAGTACAATCAATTAATATTCATATGAGCTGTATATATATCTGAATTTTTGTGAATTAGCTTTCTACATTCCATAACCAAATTGGAAGTTCAACATGATTTATAGAAAGTCACCCAGTATATAACCTCTGTAGCAGACAAATATATCCCTCAGTTGTAGTACAATCTTTCTTCAGCAGTTAACAGTAAGTATTATCAGACTATCTACAGACTTTCTATGTGTATTTCCAACTGCATTTTATCCAAGCTCAGTTACCAAGCTAAATACTGAAAGAAATGGAACAGCATATTTGCCATAATTAAAATAATTACTGCTGGTAGTTAATTTGACAGTCTGTTGCCAAGATGCAATGCTATTGTACTTTAGAATAATTCTGTGCAGGATTTTTGAGCTTTAGAAATTTGGTATATTTTAATACAAGATATCCTTTAGGTTTACACTACAGATACATAGCTGCATTCAAATATTAATATACATTCACAAAAGAGTCTTTTCAATATAGGTTAGAGTTTAGATTCCCAATTAGACTTCAAAGTGACTGGGAATTCTGTGTCTAATATCTCTACTAATACCAATTTAGCATTTAATAGTATATCAGATCTATTTGTATAAGATATAGATACTTTTAACTGCCTAGATTTTATCATTGCTTTTTGATTGCTGCTTCCACTGTTTGTGGACTGTCTATAGACAAATTTCTATTCAGTATAATATCTTGAACATTATTTGAACATTTGTTGATGTGATCAAATACCACTTCGGTCTGTACAAAGAACATCATTATGTATTTCACTCTCAGGTGAAGTCCTAAACAAACTGGATCATCAAGTATAATAATGTGGAGTTTGTGAATCCAAGTATATTTCTTGAAGTTTAATGAGAATGGATTGGAGGGAGATATAATATTTAGATGGGATTTGAAAAGTGATATATTATTTTGTTCTGAGTCCGTATTAATAACTTTTACCAATGATTACACTTGTGGTATTGAATGAATATGAAGAAATAACAAAAATCACGTTAAATAGAAACAGATAAGAATTGGTATGTAGCTGATTACTGTACACTGTATATGTGATTATATTTGTTTTTTGACCAATGTAATTGAAATGAACATACTACCTGGCCAGACAATCAAGTATAAGTTGAAAGTAATTTTTCTATCTGGCCAATTAGATGTAATTGTAAGTGTTAATGTTTATTTTAAACAATACAAGATATGTTTGAAATTTATATACATTTTAGTATGCTGTAGAATATAGATAATACTGCCCATATCCATTTTGTTTAATAACATTCAATATTGTAACTTTATCAGTATATTTTAAAAGACTAATTCAATATATTTCCTCTATTACTCAGATATGATTTACAAACTGAATTGTATTGCCATTTTTAGTATTCTCACAATCTTACTCTTCACAATACATGATTTCTTGAAACTACTCAACTTTATTCACTTTATTATATTTTATATTTGGTATTGAATTATTGGTTATTTCTGTATTTACTAGAATATAAATACAGATATATTGAATATATATACTGATTTTAATAGACTAACACTTGAACTTTTTATGTACTTCTGAATATAGTAGAAGTATATATGAGATGTAAATTTAATGATTTGGAAAATATTTAACTTTGAATATTTCTTAATAGCAAGTTGTATATATATTGGAATGTAATAAAATAGAAGCTCAATTGTAAAATCTTGCCAGTGCAATATACTCTGGTACTGAAGTTTCTGAATTGTGTAAAAGTATATGTAATAATATTTAGATAATATATATTCCTGTAGATTTCAGTAATTACCAAACTATAATTAACTAATACAATTCTCATTGATAATCTCAGATGTGTAGATACCTTACTGTATTTGCAAGATAATATTGGACTGTGATTAACTAATGTATAACTATAATGTATTACTGTCCTGAGGATAGATTTTTGGATGAATAATACCTTTGCTTTATAAAGTATAGTCAATTTGCTCTTCCAAAATATCTGAAACCAATTTTCATAATGAATGCAGTATCGATATTCCACACTATAGATACTGTAATTATCAAGTTGCTATAATAGTTGACGAAATTAGCACTATATAATAGTGGCTGTGGGAATAAGTTTCTCTTCAGAGTGCCATTGAATTTTATTTTCCCTTTAGAATACTAGAAAATAATGGTTATATATCCAATTTCTTTCCAAATTATATTGATAATTAACTGTATTTCCAATGATATAAAAATCAGAATGCATTATACTTCATTATGACTAAGTGGATAAGAAATATGATTGTTTACAAGTTATATGTTTTTCAAATTGAATATAGTTTATAATAGTATAGTTCAATATAAGAAGCAATGCATAAGGGAAATGAAATTTGACTATATTACACAGTATTGTGATATTGTAAATTACTTATGCAAATTAAAATTCATGTAAATGGGAATTTTTCAGAATATACTCATATAGTAAAAATTTATAATTCAAGATTTCATGAAGATTCCATAAAATTGCTAATGACAATAGATAGTAGTCACTATTAACATGAGATTGATTTTTAGCACTGGATTCGAAATACTCAATTGAAATGATCTTAAGAAACCGATATATAAGGATAAATTTCATGACACTTAAAATATTTGAAATATTGCAATTAATATGTCAACTTTGACAAAATAAATGTAATTTTTACTGATGTAGATATTCTCTTTATTGCTAAGGTAGCTAGAACTGTTAAAGCTGAAGAGGAAGTGGAGAGCTTAAAAAATAAGGTGTAGTGTCCTGGGAAGGTATAGTAGGAGTTGAAAAGTGTTGCAAACAAGGGGGTGTGGGTAGGAGTGGGGGTTCTAAAATGTTACTTTGTCTTCCTTTAGGTTTTTATTGGAGTAGGGTGGATATCAAGGAATACGTACGTCATAGCTGCAAGCGGCTGAATATAGAATGATTACAAACTCCCACACCTATCCGGTAGACATGGTTCTTTGGGTTGATATTGTCCTCTGCTGAGAATTTAGAGGATATGATTCGAGCTATCGCATGAGTCGCTCGAGGAACATTCATGCCAGATGGCAGAGAGCGGATACACTACTGCAGAATTCATCGTGAAGCCAAACTGAGCGGGGTTTTCCGCATGGCAACTAATGAGGTAGTCATTTTCACAGTTAGACTGCCGTCCGCGGATGTTGCAATTGACCTCAAACAGTGGACACGCGGCACTCCATTTCTGGCTGCCATTTTTGTCCAGAGGTGACTGTACGTTTGTATTAACGTTATTCATGGGATCGCAAGATTAATACTACAGATGTGGGGTTACCAATGCTACCCGTTTTCTCCGCCATATTTATTAGCCTTTATTCTTGCTGAAAGTTTATTTTCACCATTGCCAATACCTCCCCGCTGCACTTTTGTCCATCCGTTTACCGTCAAAGCCACCAATATTCTTAAAGTGCTACTGCTGCAATGCCCCCTCCAACAACCCAGACAGCGCTTCAAATCAACCGCACTGGAGGTCCCGACGTCCTAGAAGTTAACATTTCCGCTCCTATTCCCACAATTAAGGACAATGAGGTACTCGTCAAGAACACATACGCCGGGCTCAATTACATCGACACGGTACATCCACCCACCCAACGTGCCTCCCAATCACTCTAACCTTTTCCTCCGCATAGTACTTCCGGACCGGCCTCTACCCATCATCTCCATTCCCGTACACTCTCGGCCGTGAAGGTGAGGGCAGTATCGTTGCGATTGGCCCCAAGGTGACGGATTTCAAGGTTGGGGACTACATTGGATATACCGGCAGCGGGGTCCAGGCCGAATTCGCAAGTGTTGATCCTACCAAGGCCGTCAAAGTACCTGAGGGCATCGAGCAGGGTGTGACTGCTGCTGCTCTTCTGCAAGGATTGACTGCGTTAACGATGATTAGGGAGAGCCATCATGTCAAACAGGTATACCTCGCAACTGGCGGTTAATTGTGGGGATTGACGAAGGTTAGGGAGATGCGATTCTTGTACACGCAGCTGCAGGTGGCGTGGGTCTCTGGCTCCTTCAGCTCCTCCGTATATTCGGTGTAGAAACGATTATAGCCACCGCATCAACAACGGAGAAGATTGAATTAGCGATAAAGAACGGTGCCACACACGGCATCAACTACTCAAGCGAGGACTGGGTGTCGCATGTAAAAGGGATCACGAACGGGAAAGGAGTAAATGCGGTTTTTGACGGCGTCGGAAAAGACACCTTCGAAGGAAATCTAGAGATTCTTGCTCGCAAGGGAAGTTTAGTGTCGTATGGAAATGCATCAGGACACGTACTACCTTTCAGCATTGCTCGATTAGCGCCAAAGTGTTTGAAAGTTCTTAGACCGCAACTATTTGGTTATGTTGCCACAAAGGAGGAATTTTCCTCTTATGCAGGAGAGGTGTTGGATTTGGTCAAAAGGAAGAAGGTGGAGGTGAGGGTACACAAGACATATTCGCTGGCCGAAGCGCAGAAAGCACACACCGTAGGCTGCCTACTACCTCGCCACCTAAATTAACAGTGAATGGGTGCTAATAAAGGTTGTAGGATATCGAAGGGAGGAATACGACAGGAAAGCTTCTGTATAAGCTATAATTTTATTTGCTGCAGCTTGGGTTATCTGAGAAATGATATCTGAACAGATAACTGGCGAAATCTCTTACTCAAAAATAACCTCAGTAGCAATCTTAGCTAGAAGATTTTCTACACTCGTGACGCCTTGCAGTGCATTCTCATCCGGCCCTTGACCAGGCGTCCAGCTAGCATGCGCAAAATCGATCAACTTAAGTTCTTCAACCATCTTGATCTTCTCATCGGCATCATCGTCGGAGTCCTTGTCTTCGTCTACTGGTTTACATATCTTTTCATCCTCCAGAGCTTGATCCAGAGCCTTTTCATCACCCTCATACACAAACAAGAAGCTTGCGGAGTACATCCTGCTCTCTTGTGATTCCAACACTTTCTTTGCCTCCTTTACCTTTGTCAAAAACCGCCCAGCGATAAGCTTTACCTGTGAGGGGGTGATTTCGGATGTAAAATACTCTTTGAAGGCATCGACGACATTGTTGGCCGTAAAAACTCTACCGTAATGCTTGTCGTAAACTTTGTAGCCCTTCTCCTCCTTCTTCCACACCTTCATCCCTGCAACCCTCATCCCTAAGCTGCGTGAAGTAGTGTTGTCGCTGATAGCATCGAGACGATCACGTTTTGCCTGAGGTGCATAGTCATCCCACAACTGAGCACCAAGCTTGATGTCAAGGACGCAAGGCTTCTCAAAGCCATAGATGAGGTTTTGGAGCACGAGCGAGGACTGGCGGTCGTTAGGTTTTCCATCAGAGGTGAGGTGCTCCTCGGAGAGGGCCAGGGTGCCGAAGAAGGTGGGCATCCACACAACGAAGCTTGGATGGTGGTGAGCGGTTTCGTAGAAAGCAACTTCGCGCGCATTGCAGGGCTTGACAACTAATGAGCCAGATTCATCGGTGAGAATGCCCTCACTGAATGCAACCGTAAATGTTCAGTCGTCACATTTTTGCACACAACTTTGTTGGGTGGGGATTATTGCTTACTGTCCGGCAGCTGTGAGATCGAACACTTTGAAGTTAGAAGATATGAGTTTCTTTGCGGGCATCGGCATATTGCTTGTCGCACGGGCTCGTGAATAGAAAATGTCGAGGAATACTCTGGGAACGCAAGGTAGGAGGTTCGGACTGGCGAGATTCGGGTTTTCCGAAAACCCTAACCCTATTCCGTGACTTTAAATAGCACTACTGGGGTGCCACTATTGGCAGGCCAGAGTGGACAAAAGTATTAAACTTGTTCTGCCAGTTTTGTTAAAGTTGCCGGATTGACAAATGATCTAAGTTTAACACCTATTGTTGTACTCAGTTAATGACTACTTAAAGAATGCAAAATCATATCAGTGGTGATCTTCGCCATATACTCTTACTGTTAATGGGTAGTAAACAGCTTTGAAGATAATAATATAGGTAATGCTAAAGGTGGAGGTGGTGATGAAGGTCCTGGTGGTGCTGGTGGGTAATTAGAGTATGATTGCACTAAAGTGAAAAACTGAGACAGTAATTGCTGACATTGTAAAAACTATTTTTTACAACTTTTGATGAAGATAAAGATAACAGAATATTAGAACCATTCTATCCAGTCTACAGAGTACTATATTTTGTAAATACTTAAAATATAGACAGTATTGGTACCATTGAAACACTTTATAGAATTGATGTTATTGGAAAGATTGATATTGTTGTAGCTGTTAGTTGGGCAGTTTTGATATATAGAGTATTATTGTTACAATATTGTTTGTATTGAGTTGTAACAGCAGGACGTGACCCAGGGGGCGGGTAATTGCCATTCTATATTGTCAGCTCGCCATGAGCTTTAGATCACTAGCGATAATTTTATCTATATATCTATGTCAACTCTCACCCATATCCAAGGTTACAACTTTATTACAATTATTACCATACATATACCTATGAGGCCGAATGCAGACATACATGCCCTTACACTGTCATCGCTGTTTCAGTAATGCATACATTTTGCTCACACGATCAGCAATTTAGGAGTTTTACACCTTTTTCGGACGTGTCACATCAACGGATCACCAGATGATTGTGAGACCCATACAGAGAGTTCAATTGCATATGATCAATCCAGAAGAGTTCAAGATGACATCAATTACTTCCAATGGCTTCAATGGACCACCAGACACCAGAGAACTCATGACTAGTGTTAGCAACAGATCCTGGTAACTCGCCAGCAGTTCGGGTTTGGACCAGAAAAAAGATCCAGTTTAGTTCCAGAACCGTGCAAAGACCCAACTCACTGGTTCTTGGCGGTCCAATCCTGGCCCTGTACCCGTCAACCCTCGGGTTTCGCCAGGTTTGGCTAGACCTGTCGGGTCCAATCTCCGGTTTTGCATTTCGGGTTGTTCTAGGTATGGTCGTATTCAGATATCCTACTGTTAATCGTAAAATATTAACGATGGTACATTAGCAAAATGTAATTTTGTCACTGGGAGCCTCCAGAAGTGTCTGAGACGATGTGGAGTGTATACTTGGATGAGTCAATTTCAGGAGAGTAACAAACCCTAGGAGGGCATTCCAGCCGGCCTTCAGAGTGAATGGGATCTCTGATGACTTCTACTGCAGTACCATGGCAGTAATTGTGATAAGTTTGAGAACACCTCGGAGCACTGGAGCGAAGTTTGGGTGCACCCGAGAGCACCTGGGTGCGCCGGTGACAAGCCTGGGGACGCCGACGACAACTCTGGGAGCGCCGACAACAATTCTGGGTGAGCCGACAACATGCCTGGGAGCACCTGGGAGCACCTCAGATCACTGTAAAGCAGTCTGGGAAAATGATATCTTCTTTGAGAATGTAGTTGGTGGGCCAGGAAATCATAGCTACTACTTATCGTTCAATGATTTTTAAAATTCATGTATTCAGTTTGTATTCTCATCTATCTATTCATATAGCTACCCATCTACACACAGTATATCTGGACTGGCTGCAGGCAGTGCTTCGGAGCAATTCGAGGTGCGCCTGAACATGACGATCGAGTGAACTCAGAGATACACTTGGAGGCCATGATCGTGTGGACTTGGAGGCTGTAATCGAGCAAGTCTGGAGATACACTTGGAGGCCGTGAATGTGCGAGTTTGGAGATGCACTGGGAGATGCTATTCGAGCGTGTTTGGAGATACACATGGAGGCCATGATCGAGTGAAATTAGAGATGCACTCCGAGATCATAATCGAGAGAATTTGGAGATGCACTTGGAAGCCGTAATCAAGCGAGTTTGGAGATGCACTTGGAGCCCATGATTGAGGGAGTTTGGAGATGCACTTGGAGGCCGTAATCAAGCGAGGTTGGTAATACACTCTGGAGGCCTTGATCGAGCGAGATTGGCCGAGTACTTGGAGCTGGTCCATCGACTGAGTGCCAGGTGCTGAGACTCTATTCATCAGTGAGTTGACTTGCAAACTTGGGAATGTGACAAGGTGACGTTACCTTTGAGCACTCATGGGGAACTGGCTGATGGCATTCGATCGTGTAGGGAGGCACGCCGGAAGCTGAAGTAACATTCAGTTCCCAATTCGGAATCATGAGAACGAAGGGAAGACAATCAATCTTGGGTAGACACTGTACTAGGTGTATGCTGTACTCGGTGTATGCGGTACTCGGTGTATGCTGTACTCGGTGTCAACTCATAATCATGTCATGGAGAGATAGAGAGGGATGACTTAACATTGTATCCTGTGATGATGGTAGAGTTGTGGACGAGAGAAAGAGAGATAGGGGAAATGAGCAATCAGGGGTACAACTTGCCGGATTCGGTTGGGAAGACCTCATACCGGTGTAAGTAAACGCCGGATTGGGACCCATACCTGCCATATTGGGGATGGTAAATTGACTAGCACATGAAATTCTCTAAGTCCCAGTTTCTCATGATGATTTGCCCCATCTCTTCTCATCACTCTCCTTTTCGTCCTCAACTCTACAGGCATCTAAGAACACGAAGTTAAGTCATTACTCTGTATCTCTCCATGTCATGATCAAGAGGTAACACCGAGTACAGCATATACTGAGTACAGCATACACCAAGCACAGCATACACCGAGTACAGCATACAATGAGTACTGCATCATTCCAAGATCGACTGTCTGCCGCTCCCAGCCAGTCTATCAGCTCTCAGCGGACCTTGTTGTACTCAATTCTCTACATTGCCACAATTATGAGTTAACCAATGGATAGAGTCTCAGCTTCCATTGCACATGCCTCCCGTTCTACTGCCTCCAAAACGACTGCCACCAGATCCACTCCCTCCATATGTATCTCCCTACATGCTCAATTATGTATTCCAAGTGCATCGTTGAGTTCACTCGATCTCGGCCTCCAAGTGCATCTCCGAACTCAACCGATCACACCCTCCAAGTTCATCTCTTAGTTCACTCAACATCGGTCTCCAAATGCGTCTCCAAACTCACTTGATCCCGCCCTCCAAGTGCATCTCTCAGTTCACTCGCTCTCTCGATCTCCAAGTTCATCGCCAAACTTGCTCAATCACGGCCTGCAAGTGCATCTCTGAGCTCACTCCAAGTCTCGGTCTCGAAGTGCATCTCCTATCTCGCTCGATCCCGGCCACCAAGTGCATCTCCAAACACGCTCGATCACGAACTCTAAGTACATCCTCATGGAGCGTAGCCGGGTGTGTGGAGATGGTGGGGTAATGGAGGTGGACAGAGTGACAGGGAGTATATATTCGGCAGACCCCGGAGTAGATAGACATCATCTCATTTCCATCTCATCCTATCATTCAATGACCATCAGCAAAATGTAAAATGTGTTGGAAGTCATAACTCAACGACTCAGCTGTTCTGAACAGCCACACTGATCCTTCCAGAAGCTCCCAGACGCTCCCAACCAGGCTGAATGCAACACGATGTGCTCCTGAGGTACTCTGTGATCACTTCAGGTGCTCCTCAACGCTTCTGAAGTGGCGGATCAGAATACCAGAATATTCTAACGAGTATGAAGACGTCTTCAGAATGCTATATAATCATGGCTTTAAGTTGGTAACATTTGGAAGCTGCTGGGACTACAACACTAGTCTGAAAGACAATTCCGGTTCACCTGGGGCCAGATTCCGCTGGA
>Ga0307515_10001194_pt1 | contig 59370 bp, 36 predicted proteins | sample 17_EM_MG_FD_194513 | JGI IMG/M metagenome (GOLD analysis project Ga0307515, IMG submission 194513) | Populus trichocarpa ectomycorrhiza microbial communities from riparian zone in the Pacific Northwest, United States - 17_EM | ecosystem: Host-associated > Plants > Roots > Unclassified | place... | reverse complement strand
AAAGAAAAAATTAATAATGTTTGAAGAAACCATCTATACCCTTAATTTCAGACTTGAAGCATTCATTTATAACACATTAAAGTTTTTGGAGAGCAAAATAAAAATTCAAAAATTTCTCTTTTTTTTTTCTTCTAAAATTAAGAACGTTTTTAAGCTAGCTTTTGTATATCCAAATCAAATCATTTACCTCCAAGTTTGTGAATTTAAGATTTTTTTTTGCATAACCTTCACATAAACTCATATCATAATGGTAATATAGGACTAATGAAGTGTTGGTTTAGCAGTTAAGACACTGTTATATCCCTACAAAGATGAAAATACAAGTTCGATTCTCAGGAAATATATTTATTGGATGGAGCAACTACGAATCTCTAACGGAACTAGTTTCATTCTTTAAAAGAGTGTGAGTATATCCGAATAAAAAAAAATGGTAATATAGAAAACAAAGTAGCTAACTAATGACTGGAGTCGAAATGACATGATGACGTGAACATTTAACCTTAGATTAATTCGTAATTAATTCTCTATAGATTTTGTGTGCGGTAGAACTTGGTGAATTAGTTAAGAAGAGTCCATTCTGGGAGTTGCCTTGACTTTTAGAGCGTGTTTGATAGTGTAGTTGCGGGTGATTTTTAAATAACTTTTCATGCCAAAATGTATACCAATTATGTTTTTTTATTTTTTAAAAATTATTTTTGATATCAGCACATCAAAACGATCCAAAACATACAAATCATATTAAATTTTTTGAAAACGCAGCCGCAGCCGCGTTCCCAAACGTTCCCATTAGGAACTCAAGGCAGGCATTCGTTTTTCTACGTGATTGAGGTTGATTTTTAAAATATGTTTTATATTTTTTAAAAATTATTTTTAATATTAACATATTAATATAATCTCAAAACATTAAAAAGATATTAATTTAAAGTAAAAAATAAAATAAAAAAATTAATTTTTTTTAAAGATATTTTTAAAATACAAAAGAGACGGTAGAAACAGCAACGGCGCGGTGCTGTGCGCGCATATAGAGACCAAAACAGTGAGCAGAGAAAAATTTGAGGCAAACACCATGACCATATAATTGCATCATACTCTTCAACTTCAGCCGTTTGAATAATTGAACATTAATTGCATCTGGCTCTATATAGCACGTGTTTGGTCTCTCTACTTTTCTTGCTTGACATTTCAACCAGAAGCTTGCAACTTGGAATTAAATATTGTTTTTTCAAATCTGAATTATTATTATTATTATTATACTGATCCATGCATGGAACCCCAGAGAGTCTCAGTACTTTACAGCTTGAGAACTTTTCTTTTCGATCGGTCTTGACAATAAAGATGCATGTGGGTAAAACTTTTGAACACCAAAACCACCCCTCCCAGCTAGATTTCTTGAGGATGACTAATATTTAAACCTAAGGGAGTGTCGGTATTACTGGATAAGGATGGATTGGATAGAACAAAAATCAATTTTTATATTGTGAGAAAAATTTCTTGAGCGCATGTATTGTTATTTATAAAACGACTATATAATATTCTTCGTTTAAATATATTTTTCTAAAAATAAATTAAAATCAGTGGCCAAAATCTATCAAACTCTCCCTCTCATAAAGTTAACCATTTAAGTGGTAACCCAGTAATAAAAGTTTGGGACTAAGAGGTTTGCTCCCTCTGTGATCTCAGGTTCGAGCCCTGTGGTTGCTCATATGATGGTCACTAGAGGCTTACATGGTCGTTAACTTCAGAGCCTGTGGGATTAGTCGAGGTGCGCGCAAGCTGGCCCGGACACCCACGTTAAATTAAAAAAAAATCAATAAAAAATAAAAAATCCCAAACCTAACACATTCCCAATTCTTTCATTTCATCTCCAGAAACCTGAACTTTAAAATCTCTTCCAAATAGTTTAATGGCCTCATCGTTCTCTTTTCCATAACTCAATGACAGCCTTGCCTTCTCCCTTTCTTCCCATTCTCTTCCTACCATACTCAAAACCATCGGCTGATCTTTCCTCTCATTGCCTCGCTCTCATTTCTGACACAATGGGATTTACCTTTTTCCCTCGCATCATCGAACAAGGTTTTAGAATGATGGTTTATGGTGGATCAATGAATTATGGGTTTGCAATACCTTGGGTTTTGATTAGGTTAAGTATTAGCGGGTCTGTTGAGGAATTGAATCGTGAACCTGAACGTGATTTGAAAGAAGGGAATTTGTATTTTGTTGTTCCTTCTAGGTAATTTTTTTTAATTTCTTGATTTGATTAGACTTTCCTGGAGTTTGAATTGGCGTGGATTAATTATTGGGTTTTTGAATTTATGTTAATATTTTTTTAATTAGCAATACTAACTCATAAAAAAAAACATAAATCGTTATTAGCTAGTTAAGTATAAAAATAATGTGTCAATTAACATAAAAAAATTATGGATTTTGTTTAAAATAAAACAATATTTAAATAAATGCTAATAATGATTTTCTAAAAAAATATATTTATTCATTATATTATAAACAAAATCAATTAAACTTTTGGATTAAAATATATGTTATAATGTACCCTTCAAACATCAGATTAATATCTACAAGCATAAAATATGATAAATTGTCATGTTTAATCCAGATTAAGACACATCAAACATAAAATAGGATAATTATTTGTCGAATCCAGTTTTATCCAGTGTAATCAATACCATCCAGCATATCATACAACCAGCCAGAAATATCCATTGCTGAAAATATCTATTGCCACTTTAACGGCATGACTTAGAATTTCAAGATTTTGGGTGTCATGTTCTACGATTGGTACTCTAGACTCTGGAGCCGACAGGGCTTATTCTTTATGGTTTTTTTTTGTCGTGTTATAGAGATACATGGAAATAAAATCACGCCCTTGATCTACCACCGTATATTAATTTTTTTAACAAATTTATTCTCAATTTTCAGTATTTAACAACGGTTGAGATGTAAGGTTATTTTGGAATGCACTTAATTATCTGTTGTGTTTTATGACCGTGATCTTGACTTTTTTTATTTATTTATTTTTCCCGAATTGATAGGTTTTGAGTTATATATACAGTGAGATATATAGCCATTTTTATCATAACTTGTTCCATTGAAGAAAACCATATACAATCATCACCAAATTATATCTGCTTTTAATTATGATGTTATATTGACTTTGTGATTTGGTTGGATTTAAAAGCAGTCACATTATTTTATATTTTGATTTTCTATGTAGTTAATTTGCATTTTAAAAAGGTTTTAAACAGCGTTAAAAGGGTTTGGTTAATATTCAGTATAAAAGAAATGAAATTAGTGGGGATAAAAATAATATATCTTTTTAAACTTTACATTTTAAAATTATAAAAATTCATTAAACCCTAAATTATTCAGTATAAAAGAAATGAAATTAGTGGGGATAAAAAGTAATATATTTTTTCAACTAAAAGCAATTTTATTTTTTATCTCAGAACACTAATAAAATACACACAACATCATCAATTAAATATTATAACTTATATAATCACAGTAACATGATATATAGTGTGAGTAAAAACTATAATTTCTAGATTTTACAACCCTAAATTATAAAGAAAGAAATTATAATTTTTAAGTCCTCAGATTACACCTTTAATTGTAGAGAGGGCTATCGTATATTTACAAAAGAATTTAGTCCAATCATCTTCGAAAAATCATTATTTAAATAGAAGAAAATATCCATATTATAAAAAAATCATTATTTAAATAGAAGGGAAATATCCTAAATATAAAAAATCATTAATTAATTAAATACCAGGAAAATATCGTAATTATAAAATATTTGGCATTGTTAATGACAGCCACAAGAAAACATGTGGAACGAAATTTTCCGTTTTGGATAGCGACATAGTACCCTGTAGTTGTCGGTTGCAATTAGGATTGGCCTCGTTTCGTTGCTCTTATCCTCAGCAAGCCATGGAATCATGGCAAGGGCTGGTGCATCCGTACAACGTCCCTATCATGCGCTGTCCCATGGCTTCTCATTTAATGGCTTTTACAAGGTACATTCTTTTTTTAGATAGAATCAAGTTGCCAATTGTACCCAGATGAACGACAAATAATCGTATGTGCAGCCAAATAGTATGATAAGATTCTTCCTAGGTGTTCTGGAATTCTGTTCAAACAGTATTTTATAAGAACCTAAGTTGTTATTTAAAATTATTTTTTTATTTTTCAAATCATTATAATATATTAATATTATTTAATAGCATTTTAAAAAACAAGCATCCAATGTGTAACCTCACTTTAATTCTTGAAGAAATATGATAGGTTTTCTTATGAACTAAAATTATTGATTTATTGGTGCAGTAAATCTTAATATTATTACCAGTTATTTTATTAAATTTATCTTATCTGATTGGATCGATCTACATATATAAAATAAGTAGGTCTTGTAATTCTTAATAATGAGATTAGATTTTCAATGTCTTGTGAAATTAATATAAGCTGCATGATTCTTATAAAACTAAATTATGTGAAAAGCTTGGGATTAAAGGGTTTAGGTGTTTCTGTGATAAGAGCTTGTAACTAAGGGGTTTGCTATCCATGTGGTCTCAGGTTCAAGGCATGTGATTGCTAATATGATGGTCACTAGAAGCTTATATGGTCGTTAATTAACTTTAGGACTCGCGTGATTAGTCGAGGTGCATGCAAGCTGATCCGGACACCCTACCCACCCACGTTAATAAAAAAATTATGTGAAAAGCTCAACAAACTATGCTTAATTGAGAAGAATCATTAGATCATTGCAATATATATATATATATTAACGCATGCTTTCAAGTCTTCGAGTGCTTTGCAACGATGTTGCCTCTTGAATATAGTCGGGGGAAGGGGACGAGGTTCCGTTCTGCCTCTTGAATCTAGTTTAGGAGTTGGAAATACGCAAGAGACAGCCCCTACCATGCACTAGATAACAGCCCTGGTTGTCTGTCTGGTAGTGGGATTGAAGCAGTGCTAAAATGTGTTTTAAAAACACATTTGATTTAAAAAAAATATTAAATTGATATTTTTTTAATGTATTTTATTTGTTTTGATATGCTAATATAAAAAATAATATTGATATATATTTTTTAATTAACTCGAGAGGATGAATCTGATACGTAACTCAAACCTGATGCTGGATCCACCCTTCATTCAAGATTTATAACTATGCTTGTGACTAGCTTTCCTAATCCAGATGTATGCATATTAACGGACCGACACAATAGTTGTTACAATATGTCCTAACAAATCCATCAATCAAACAAAACCCACTGATGAAGGACTAGCCAGTCCAAGTTTTATTTGTTATTCTAATGACCATCATATTTTTGGCCAATTTTGGACACCAAAACTAAATTAATTTAAATCTTGGTATTATAATATTTAACTCTTGCTTTTTCTTTAACAATTTCGCTGTTCTTCCCTGTGAAGCTCATTTCTTTATACGGACACTACCACCTCCACGTCACCCACAGATATTATTTTGCAAGATGCTCTCCCTCAGCTCATGGGTAGTGGCGAATGGATGACATAAGCTGGTGAAATCACACCCCCACATTATCAACTACGGGACAACAACCCTTCTCAATTTGCCCACTTGTGCATTGAAATTTCATAAAAAACACAAAACTAAGAAAAAGGGAATTGTCACATTGGCACTAACAATAAAAAAATATTTAAATATAAATGTTAAAAATATCATCACCTACTTCTCCGTCCAGCATGTCTCTCCCTCTATATCCCCAACTATTATATGTCTATATGTATATAAATGGACAGACAGACAGACACACACACACACACAACACCCCCAACTTCATCTCACTTGGATTCGTCATTCTTTCAATTGGATTCTGTCATTCTTTCATTTTTCTCTTCTTATCCCATCAGAATAGAGAAAATTTGCAATTTCTATATTCCAAAAACTAACCCAACAAAACATATATACCTTCCACCTTGATTTACTCACTCCGAGAGAGAGAGAGAGAGAGAGAGAGAGAGAGGAGAAGAAAAATGAACGAGATTAGCTCATTGTGTGAGTTCAGTGCTCTGTCTCATCATCATCAGCATAGAAGTACAAGCTTTAATTCTCTTATTTCTTGCTTAAACGAGACATGGGGTGACTTGCCATTAAGGGTTGATGATTCTGAAGATATGGTCATTTACAATTTCCTCAGAGATGCTGTTTGTTGTGGATGGTCTCCGTTAGATTTGAGCACTTCAACTACCACTACTTCTTCTACCACCACCACCACCACCACCACGACAATAACAACTAATGTTGTTAAAGCCGAGCCGAAAGATGAGCTGGATCTGGAAGCCGAGCCCATTAAATTGGTTCAAGAATCTAGCTTGAATATGGAAGCTGTTGTTACTAAGAAGGTGGTGACTAAGGGAAGACATTATAGAGGAGTGAGGCAAAGGCCGTGGGGGAAGTTTGCGGCTGAGACAAGGGACCCAGCTAAGAATGGCGCGAGAGTGTGGCTTGGGACTTACGAGACGGCAAAGGAAGCGGCTTTGGCTTATGATAGAGCGGCTTATAGAATGCGTGGCTCAAAGGCTCTCCTTAATTTTCCACACAAGATTGGGTCTAATGAGCCGGATCCGGTTAGGATCACTGCCAAGCGTCGACAGCCAGATACAGGTCTGACGGCTGTGGATACTGGCTCGGCTAAGATGAGGAAAATGTTGGTGGATGAGGGGGCTGAGTTGGAGAGGGGGGTGGGATATAGTGTTTTTCAGGTAGGACACCATAAGGGGTTAATGCCAGTTGGCGAGCAATTATTGGCTAGTTAGAGGAAAGAGGAATGGTTAATGTTTTGAATGTGAATACACTGAGTTTTTTCTTTTCCCTTAATGGAATGGTTTTTTGTATTTTTGATGTAGATGCAAGTACACAAGTGAAATAGTTGAAAACATTACCAAAAATAATTATTTTCCTGACATTTAAATAAAAGCAAATACACAGTTGCAAATGACTTATTACATGTATGAATTTTTTAACGGTTACTAATTAAAAGAGGTATGGAAATTGTCGTATCTAGCTGGCACCTCGAAATTATGAAAATTTAGAAAATTAAATAATAGATAAAACTTATCATCTTTATGATAACTAGGCTAGTCAACAATCTAATTTTTTTTTTGTCTAAATTTAAAATGGGTTTTAAAAAAAAATTCTTTGAGATTAGGGCTTGGCCTTAAAGCCTAATCCTAATCCTCACTTCTCCAATGCGAATGTGGGATTCGAAGGGTTGGATCTAAAGGGATTGTAAATGTTAAACTAGGTTTTTGAATTTATTTCCTCATTATGTTTTAAATTTAGATTATGAGTCTTCGCTCACTCTCAATGAATTTTTTAGAGCCATGTTGATCTAGCACAAATCAACTCACAATATATTATAAAAGAATATCTTACGATAAAAATCATAAAGAAGCAAGTTTAACATGACATACAAATAAAATAAACCTATTCATAAAGCCAAGTTACAAAAAGTAAATAAAAAAACAATAAATTTTTTTATTTTATTTTTTAAATAATACAGTCATATCTATATCTAAGATAAGATAACTTCATTGACAGGTACAGTTTACTATATGATTTAAAAGATAAAGTAGGTATTGCCCTAAAACACTCGTTATTTTCTATAAGGTCGTTTTAGGTTTAAGGGTGTGTTTGACAAACACCCATTTGGTTTATTTTGGGTAGTTTTATTACAAGAAAAAAAATATGTTTTTGCCACACAAAGCCTAAAAAATAAAAACAATAAAATTATTTTCTTGCATATGGCCAAAAATTCTAAAATCATTTGAGCATCTTTTTCAAAGAAAATATAAACTATCTTTAAATGTTTGTTTCTAAAAAATATTGCATGGATTTTACAACAAGTTTGTAAAATTCCAAAGCACTTTGGCCTACATTTCAAAAATATCAAAACAAAAAATTTTGTTCTCTTTTAATATACGTGATTATAAACTTATAAGTAATACATGTTTCTTATATTAAATAAAAGATAATTTATTTTATTTTTTATGCTGGCATTAGAACGGTTAGGTTTTTAACCTGTTAAGATAAGGATTTCTTTACGAAGAAAAGCTATTCTTAAACCTTAGATAGACCAATGGTTAGAAAACACAACATTTTCTTAGTTTATATCATATAAATAAATAATACAACTTACCTTAGGTGTGGTGTATTGGAGGTGTTAATATATTTTCTTTATGCAATTAATCCCCTTACTCAAACTCTAAAACTAATTAGGGTTTCTAGTAACCAAAATACTAGGTAGCTACTCTCATTCCTTTTTTTATATTGATAAAAAACAATAATTCCTTGTCCTTTCTAGCCACACCATTCTCGACGATCCTGGTACGAGATGATGATTGTCGCGATGCCATGCATATGCCACAATGATATTACAAGGAGACAACCTAGTAAAAGGTTCTAGCTATTATGTGCATGGATAAACTTATTGATTGTAGGACATAAAAATCAATTAATATGACCGATATAAAATACAGGAAAGAATATTCCAAAGAATTGTATCTTACTCTATAATAAGTTCACTAGATGTTTTAGTTTTTTTAAAATTTTAATTTAATTAGGGAAGTTACAAAGTTATCCAATTAACCTTTTCTTGTTCTATTTTTTGGGAAATAAAAAAGGAATGATTTTTTGGAATTAAAAATTTAAATGCTTGATATTTTTTATAGTCTAATAGTCTTTTTAAGAGTGTAATAGAGTTTGTTTTTCAAAGTATTTTTAGCTTATATATGTATTAAAATAATATTTTTTTATTTATTTTTAATATAAGCACATCAAAAAAATTAAAAAAAATATTAATTTAAAGTATCAAAAAAATCTTCAAATAAACTATTAGATAACAAATATTCGTGGTAACTTTCTTCTTTTTTACCCATGAGGCATACAAATATACATTTAGTCTTTATGGACACGTTGTCCCAGGTCAAGAAAAGCTATGAAGAGAACCGTATGAAAGGAATTCAAATCTTCCAAGCCTAGCTAGTCTTTTATGAACAAAAACGTGATAAGCAGCTGAGAATTTTCCAAAAATATTCGTTTACCACATTGAAATCACCCTTCACTCCGTTGAATTCCAATGTGAGAACTTGAAATATACATATAACACCTCACCATTGTTTTGTCTCTATTTCTCTTATGCTCCTTTCATCTTCATTTGTTTGAAATTTCTCTATGCCATAATTTTCGTTTTATCCATAAGAAACAAAATTATAAAACCAATTGTTTTAATCATTATATGGGGACAAAATCAAAGCACAGTTCATTAGTTTGGTGGGAAATCGAAATGGTTCCCCCTAGTTAAAGAAAATGAGAAAATCGATTCACATTTTAGTCATAGTTTCTAGAGCAAGTAGAATCATTAATTAATAGTAGGTCGTTAAATTTAGTGTTTGGTTATGACATAGAAAATAAATTAAAAATAACTTATTAATTTTTTTACAATTTTATTAAAATAGTGAGGAACAAATCATACAAATTAAAAAGTTAAATAAGAATGAAATTGAAAAAAAAAAACTAATTTTATAAATTATCTCAAATAAAATAAATAAAAATCAAAATAATAGAAATCAAATCTTACAAATTAAAAAGTTGAAAGATGATGAAATTAAAATAATAATAATTATGATTTCATAAATTATTTCAAATAAAATAAATAACAATTAAAAGAATGAGAATAAAATCTGATATATAAAAAATTTCAATTAAGAAAATAATAAGAGAAAAACAAATAACAATCATAAAAATAAGAATCAAAGTTGATATAAAAATCAAATTAAATCAAATTCTAATGGATGAAATTGAAAAAAAAATTCAAAACAAAATATATAGTAATTAAAAGTTTGAGGATCAAATTTGATATAATAAGCAAATAACATGATATTTCTAAATTTTTCACAACTTCTGAAAGGTGTTTTTAGTCGAAAATAAAAGGAAAATATTTTTTTAGAAACTAAGCTAAAAAAAATTTTAATTAAAATTTTTTTTTATTAACTAACTTTTTTAATAAGAAACAAATACATTTAAATTTTAAAATGGTTTTAAACAAATTTCGCTTGTGCGCACAAACTTCCAAGCATAATAGCACACGGTTTTTGAGCATGCAACTTAAGAGCCCGTTTAACTACGCGTTAGAAGTTGCATTTTTTCAAAAACACAGGAAGCAAACGTTTGGTTAACAAAAAAAAAGCTGCTTACTATGCATGGTCCCACAGCCAAATCGCGTGCGAAACGCTAGAAGATGAAAAGCATAAAAATGCTGCTTTCGGGAAATTCAACCATGATACACAGTTCACTGAACAGTGTATCATGCCACCTCCACTGTTCAGTGAGCAGGGGAGGCATACTCCACTGTTAATTGAACAGTGGAGTATGTGAACAGTGCAAGAATTGCACTCTTCACGTGAAATTCTTTTTTTTTTTTCATTGTGTTAATTTTTTTACATTTTTTTTAAAAAAAACACTAGTATAAAGTGAATTAAATTCACTCGCACTGTAATATTAATTTTATACCTGATAATATTTTATCTACGCTCAAAAAATTATGAAAATTATAGTTCTTATCGGATGAATTTTGTATGTAATGAAATTATAAATAGTTTAATGGAATAATAAAAAGTATTTTTTATAAAGTATTTTTTATTTCATGATGTAATAGGAGTAATTAATTCTACAATATTTAAATTTAAAACCATTAATATTAATATATATTTTTAAATTATTTTATAACCTCAATTTCAAAAGCATTCTTAACCAAACACATTAAACTACTTTTTCTTCAACCTTAATTTCAAACACAGTTTTAACCAAACACCTATTTTTTCAAACAAACCTCAACTAAAAGTATTTTTTATAAAACAATTTTTTTAAAACTACAACCACAATAGCTACCGTAATACCAAACACACTCTAAATTTTCAATGAATGGTTCCTTCTTCCACCTCTCAAGGATTGACCTCTGTAGATGACTTTGGTTGCATGCTTGCCTTCCATTTTTAATTGTTGATAATTAACAAGGCAAAAGGGTTGGGCCAATCGTAAGTTTCTAGTACTAATAGAACACTTTCAGGATAACAATGATCGGCTACTTTTATTAATGGATAACCCTCAGGTAAGCACATTGGTAGAATTTTTCTAATCCACATTATCAGCACTGACAATTATATGAGTAGGGGGATAATTACTCTTTTTGTAGAGGGAGTATCATGTTCATGAGTGTTTATTGGTGTTCACTTCTCACTCATGATCAAGTCATAAAAAAATTAAAAAAAAAAGAAGAGAAAGAGAAAAATTCATCTAGAATGATCCAATGAAAACATCTTGTTTACTTATAACCCAATTAGCCATAGAAATACTCAGTTAAAACCTATTGATTTTTTTTAAAAAAATTTCGTTAAAATGATGTCATTTCTACATGTTTATAAAATAAAAAAAAAATTAAAATGATCCGGATTAACCAAGTCAACCTATTTAATCTGTGACTTGAGACTTGCCTCAGGTAAGGTTTGAAAATTATGCCATACATGGCCTTTAAAACTTGTAACACAAATCATTAGACTAGAAGGATTAAACATGAGAAAAACAAGAAGTTCAATTCTTAACAAATTAAATGTCAAAATATGAAATTGAAAAAAAAAATAAATTACATAAATTGATCTAAAATAAAAAAATATCAATTAAAAGAATAAGGGTGAAAATTGAAATAAAAAAAATTAGAGGGAAAGAACAATCCTTTGATTGGAGGGTTAAATTGAAAAATAAATTAATAAAAGGATGAAAATAAATCAAAAGTATGAGTACTAAATTAGAAAAAAAAAACAAAACATAAAAAACTTGGGTTGAAAGGTGAAATTAAAAACAACCAAATATTGACAGAAGAGCCAAGAAAAAACTTAGAAATTAAAAGAAGAATAACTAAATTGAAAAATATTATATATGACAAATTACAATTAAGGATTAAATTGAAATTAATTACAACTTTTACAAAATAATCAAGAAAAAAAATTAAAATTAAAATAACAAGAACAAAATTAAAAAATATATATGATAAATTTGAATTGAATGACTTAATTAAAAAAAAAAACTTAATTGCAATGTGATTTGTATGATAGCACATTGAAAAAACCTTGATTTTTAGTTGTTTTGTTATTTATCTACACCCAGTGTATTTTGGACAAAAACATATATATTAAGGATTAATTAAAATCTATCATGAAAAAAAATCTAGTTGGGTAAAAAAAAATTCAACAATTTTATTGAAATGGAAAACCAACAAAATCAAACTAAAATCAGATATTAGGTTTTTTTTTTTAAACATGAGATCAAGTAATTATTTTATTAAGCAGAAATAGATTAAAGAATAATTGTTTTCAAACAAATGGCATTACATAAGAAATCTACCTGGATTAAAACTAAGACCTCTAAAGTCTTGTCCTCCATTTTCATCTATTTATCTAATAAAACGGTATCAAGCATTGTTTTATTATTCAATGCTTATCTTAAAACGTTCAAATTTCCAACTAAAAATAAATAAAAAAAATTCTACGATGCTTCTTGCTGCCATACGCCAGTAACCATGTGAGTTACATTGCGCACCAATATGTGAGAAATTAATATAAGTATTTAAAATAAATGACAAGAAAATAAATCTAATTAATTATGCTAGATAAAAAAATAATATTAATAACTACCATCGTCTCTTCCTTTTCTAAAAAGAGAAAACGTTCATTTCTCTTCTCTCCAATCTCTACATACACAACAAATGAAGAAAATACATGAGCCTTTTTTCTTCGTCTACATCGCTAATAATCTTCTCTTCTTTCCAACTCTTAGAATATAAAAAGAAAAACCCTTTATTGAGACATCAAAATAGTTTTTGAGCTTTGAAATTAAGATTTGAAGCTAGTTTCAGATTTTATAGAGCCACAAAGAAATTATCAATAACTCTCAAATTAATAATGAGACCGCTATCAAAAAGTCAACAAAAAAATATATATTTATTTAAAATATATATATATATATATATATATATATATATATATATATATATCTATATATATATATATATATATATATATATCTTTTCCAAACATGGTCCCGTGTATATATATATATAACATGGTCCCGTGTATGTATGTATATATATATATGAAACCAGAAAACCCTAACCCCCCATTATTTTCCATGTTCTTCTTCCCCTCTCGCTTCTACATAGCTGCTAGCCCCTGGCTCAGATCTCCTCACGGCAGTCGGCAGCAACCATAATTCTGTGTTCTACAAAAATAGGGTGGTCATATGAAACATACAGGTTAGATTGTTTCTCTTTGGGCTGACCTTTTCAACAAAACAAAACTATAATGCTTTCTTTTTCTTTTTCTTTCTTCTTCTTCTTTTTTTGATGGGAACCAAATTATAACGATCTCCATTCTTTATACCTATAATTACAAAAAAGAATATCATAATTCAAGGTGAAATTTTTTTATTCTACATAAATTTCAGTATAGTTTTCCTTCATATTTTAGTACCAAATTATCATCATTAAACACAAAATTATTATCCAATCATCCTTAACACAATAATTTCAAACTTTTATTATATTCTATAATTTAAGATTTTAAATTTACTTTCACATTTCAATGATTTTATCAATATATTTTATATTTACACAAACAATTAATTATGTGTGTGTCTATATATATATATATATATATATATATATATATATATATATATAGATTCAATGAGTTAATTAAATACATACATTATAGTTTAAAGGAATAAAAAAGGCTAGATCATATAATATACTATAGAAACTTTTCAAAGTTAAATTATAATACTTTAGTTTCTAAGTTTTGAATCACAACAAAAAATAATTTTCTAAAAATTTAAACATACCAACCAAACTATGTTATAAACAAAAAAATATCCTATAGTTAACTAACATCCTCCCTGTTATTAAGATGAACTTGAAAATTTATTTAATACAAAACATGATATTTTCTTCAATTATCTACTATAATACATTATTTATTACACAATTTACTCTAATTGCAATAATTAATAACAATCTAATATTTTCCCCAAATTACTCTTCAAGAACACTAACTAGAAAAATTCAATTTCATGCATAAAACTGGAGTTTTTTTCCATAAAGCTCACATTATTGGGTTTAAAACTTCTTATCAAGCATAAAAGTGAACTTCAAATATTATCCAGTCAATTCTCTATCTAAAACCTCAAATTTCTCCTTTTAATTTGATTTTGGCAACTTGATTCTTAAACTTGCCAAACTTTCTCCTTTGTTTTATTTTATGTTGAAACCCAATTATTTTCAAGAGAAAACAAATGAAGAAATTTTGAAATCATCTCCCCCCCTCTCTCTAGCAGCAGCCAGCCACCAACAGAGCAAAAAAAATGAAAATTTCTTTTTTTTTTTTATTTTTTTTTCTAGTTTACCCCTCTTATAAATGCTTAACACCCTTTTATTATTTATTTATTTATTTATTATTTTAATCCATTAAAATTTTCTAAAAATATTATGTGGAAGCATTATAACTTTACCGCATTATCTTCCTTTTCCCTTTTTCACAATCAATTTGATCATGCTATCGGGTAGTTATGACGTTTATCAGATCAATAAACAACCATTATAATTAACTTTTTTCTTCTTTTTTTTGTGTTATGTTTTCTCTTGTTAAATCAGTTTATTCTTCTCTGGTTTATGTTGTGGAACAGTTTTGGTGGATTTTGGTCTTGATATAGCGATTTCAATGAAAAGAAAAGCTAGGACTTTTGGGTGATTTTTAGAGAAATTTATGGTCGGGACTTGTGGTGGTTATGAAGGTCAAAGGTTTTGATGAGTTATGGCTGGGTCTGCTGTTATGAGAGAGAACGGTTATTGTCACGGGCTATGGGTTTGGAGAAGACGAGGTTGGTTGATTATGAATATATGAGTAATTTTTTAGACGGAAAGTTGTGATTTTTATTAAAAAGAAAGCATGAGAAAGGAGAAAAGGTTAGCAAGAGAATGAGTTATATGGTAATGATTATCTTCCATGCGTTAATATATTTGTTATTTTATTGATTTTCAAAATTTCCTTTGACCTAGTTGCAAAGTATAATATTAAAAAATCTGGTTTAAAAAAAAAACTATAGGATATTAAGATTATTTTTTTCAAAAAAAACCTAAATTTTGTACTCTAGAAGCTTTTTGTCTTTGTTTTGGCCCTGGCCCTTTTCTTCCTAGAAAAAAAAGATTTCTTCATCAAATTACTGGATGATTTTAGTAACTACCCAAGAAGAATTATATCCAAAACTTGCGCAATTTTCATACGCCGAAAGCTATAATAGCCAGGTTTATTTTATTGTATTCCCGAATAGGACCATAAAAGTATTAGCCCGAAGAGAAACCAGCTCAAAGCCTCAAAGTTAATAGCAGCGACAGTCCATAGGCCCATATAGTATATCCCACAAGCCTCTTGGGCTGAAGGATAGCACGCTTACAGGTCCAATGCCTCCTGATTTTTGAGAAACGGATGAAGCTGTACCTTTCACGTGGACTAATTTTAGTGGGTATGCGGTCACCTTGAGCGTTGGAATTGGAAGAGTATGGGTCTGTCATATATTTTATGTTTTGCATTGACGCTAAAATATTGTTTTTTAATTTAGGTTTTTATTATTTTGATATAATGATATTATAAATAAATTTTAAAAAATAAAAAAATAAATAATTTTAATGTATTTCCAAACAAAAAACACTTTAAAAAATAACCACTACAACAATGTCACACACTCTCTAAATAATAATTATGCATTTAGGGATGGTGATTTAATCATAATGGATGTCTACTTAAATGAATATTTTTTAGATAATTATTTTATTTAATGAATAATAAAAATGATATAAATATTATATCAAAATATGACTTAACACGTATAAATTTGTATTATATTTTTTAATCCATTATAATATATACAACATTGACATAACACACACATATATATTTCTCTTTTATGTAATATTAAATAATAAATAACATTCAGGATATTGAAATAAATATTTGAAGATATAAATATTTATTTTTCTTATACGATGTAAAATATAGTAGAAACTTATATTTTAAAATAGAATTCTAATTAAATGAATAAAGAGATTATAATTTCGAAGTAATCGTATTTTTTCATGTGCTTCGTTTAAAAAGTTGACAACATTTTAAAACATCTTTAAATAAAAATATGGATAAAAAAAACAGGACAAAAAATATTATATTTAGATTTAATTGTATAATTTTATATATATTTAACCACTAATTATTAATTAAGATAGTAAATAGGTTTTAACCATCTAGGTGGTGGCTCAGTGGTAAAAGCTTGGGACCAAGAGGTTTGCTCCCTCTGTGGTCTCAGGTTCGAGCCCTGTGGTTGCTCATATGATGACCACTGGAGGCTTACATGGTCATTAACTTCAGGGCCCGTGAGATTAGTCGAGGTACGCTCAAGCTGACCCGGACACCCACGTTAAACTAAAAAAAAAAAAATAGTATAATAACCCAGATTTGAATTCCAAGGAAGGGGAAAGCAAAAATTTATCATAAATATATGAATTTGTAGTATAAAAGATCAATTATAAATTAACCTAGTGATGCAATAATCTTGAAGGAAATTAAGTCGTGCAAAAATATCTGGAGGTAAGTTATTTGAAAAACTATTCATGCAGCTATGTTCATGCACAGTGGATAATTATTATATGCGTGGTTCTGGATTCCTCGAGGCCTCCCAAAGCTGTCCGTCGTTTTGTTTCATTTTCATTTCATTTCATTTTCATTTCATTTCATTTCTTAAAACAACGTGTCCTAAAACTAAACCTTTCGGGTTGCATGCAACCCTTGCATGACAATCTCCTCAACACGTGCCTCGTGTCTCTTTGGCACGTGCCTACCCTTTGGGACCCGCCTTAATAGCCTTTTCTCTTTATAACTCCACCCTCGCACACAAGAAAATCCCACGGTTCACAGCTATTTGCAATATTCAAAGTAATCTCTTGGTAAAATTCTATTTGAATTGTAGACAATAATATCGTTTGACCCTGCATCAATGGCTGAGCTTCAACAATCACAGCAACCAGGGAAACAACCGAGGTCCCAGCAAATAGTCAAGGCAACTACTGCTGTCACTGCTGGTGGATCTCTCTTAGTTCTCTCCGGTTTGACCCTTGCTGCCACGGTCATTCTGTTGACCATAGCCACTCCATTGCTGGTCATATTCAGTCCAGTTATTGTTCCTGCTGTGATGGCAGTTTCTCTCTTGCTTATGGGGTTCTTGGCCTCTGGTGGCTTTGGTGTGGCAGGAATTACTGCCATGTCATGGATCTATGGGTAAGAGCATTTTTTTCTTTCTTTCTTGGGGCTATGTTAATAATATTAATAAATAAAATGTGTCACGTAATATTTTGAAATTGACCTGTTGAATTAGGTATGTTACTGGGAGGCATCCTCCAGGGTCAGACCAGCTGGAACAGGCACGCATAAAGTTGGCTGTTAAGGCAAGGGAAATGAAAGACAGGGCTGAGCAGTTTGGGCATCAAGTTATTTCTTGAAAAGACTTGCATGTGATGATCTCTCTTATACCTTCTTTCATGAAAAGAATGGTGATATTCTTCGAAGAAGTACAAGGTGGGGATCATGGAGATTGCAATGGAGGATGTGAGTTTTTGTAGGAGTTAAATATTGGGCTGTACTCTTTAATTTTTAGTGTCATAGTCATTTGCTTCTTGTTAATGAGTCTTTTAATTGTGTCGATCTTAAATAATTTGCTGTGCTTGTGTCTTGTTAATTTTGAGTCTATGTAATAAATGTTCTTATTTGTGTCTTGTTAATTTTGAGTCTATGTAATAAATGTTCTTATTTCTTAATTTCTATGGTATCTTGGTTTTGATTTACTGTACTAAATTTACCCTTTATATTTTCATTTCTATTAGTGTCTCTCAAGGGAGTTTCTTGTGGAAAAATAGGTACTAGTAAAATTGGTCGTGCTTTTGGCTGGCTAGCGGCAAACAATGCTGGCATGTGAACTAATGCTGAGTGAGGTAATTGGGGTAGGTGTCACATACTCACATGCTCACTATATATATATAAAAAAATGACTAGTAGTCTTTAATGCAGAAGATATCCCTAGCAAATTAATAGAATACTAGCATTTAGCAATTAGTTGAGCATGGAACTCTTACCTTTGGGTTCAAGAACATGACCATTGATATGAAATGATGCGAGAAATTAAATTATTTTAATACAGTAAGAAATTAAGTTGTTTTTTTTAATTTTATGATATATTAAAACAATATGGTCTGATTCTTTAAATTTAATATGAGAGCATGTCAATCCCGAACCTTTTCATTTTCCAACAATTAATGCCATACACAGCTGATGATCAACACTCGATCAAACGGAAGTAAGAGGTTAGGCAGTTTTTTTCCTCTCCTCTTGTAGGAGTTACCTTTTGATTTCGGCAAAGCACATTGATTGTGAAAATGTACATGCGATAGAAAAATTATCTCAATCTATTCATCGAGCTTGGTGTGGGTCTCGGTCCAACCACTAGACCGAGCAGGGTGGCTGTCATGTCACTTGGGTTTGAGCCTTGACTCAACCACTAAACCAGACAGCTTGACAATCCGATCACATGGCTTGGGCCGTGGTCTAACCATATGTTATCTCAAGGACGCCTTAACGATCGGTGATAAGAAGTTCTTTCGTTGAAGACAGCATTTATTTTCGGTCGGAGAGGTGTTTTGTTGGAACTTGTTATCGTCGAAGCGGGTGTGATATTTGCCTTCTCATCAAATTTTATTTTAAATATTTTGTGTTTCCTCTCTCCTCCTCTCCGGCTATATAAGCCATAGTTTTGAAGGATTGTTATAATTAACATGTTATTTATGAATGAAACATCTTCTGTTATTTTTTATATAAGAAAAAAAGGTACGTAGGAGGTTGTTATACGGTACAAGCATGATGAATTTGTATGAGCTGCGACTCGATTTTTTAGTACCGAAAGGGGGCAAACCACCAAAAGGAAGAATATATAAAATTATTATTTTAATTTTATTTAATAAATTAAACTTTTAAATTATTTTCCGCTTTCTTCATAATTAAGTTAAAAATTAAATATAAAATAATAATAAATCTATGTAAATTTCAAATCTAAATAATTTTTTTTATTAATGAATGTTAAAAAATAATATAAAATAATTTATTTTTTAAGGGATTATAGAATTGAACTACTTTATTCGAAATCTTGATTTAAGAAAATGGTCACATGCCAATGTATGCATGGCCTACAAAGTAAAAGTAATAATATTTATTTATTCGTTATATTATAATTTAAAAAAAACTAACAAATATGAAATAGCTTTTTGTAGTTTTGTTTAATCTTTTAAATCTTTACTGGTCGGGCAAATCTTTGAAATCAACAATTCTGGTCATCAGACCGAAATGACCATACAGAAGACAAAAAAAAACCTTGAATAAAATTATTAACCATGATAAAATAAAATAAAAAAAAATAGTAATCAAAACAATAAAGACCAAATCTGATATAAAAACTAATGAAAGAAAATAATGAGAGACTTAATTGAAAAGAAAAAAGAAAAAAAAGAGCAATTAAAATAATGAGAACCAAAATTAGATAAAAAACAAATAAAATAAAAAGTCAAGAGACAAAATAGAAAGAAAAAACAAATTAAGAAAATGATAAAAAAGAGAAATTTTAAAAAATAAGGACTAATTAAATCTAGAAAAAAAAACAAATAAAATAAAATGTTGAGGTATAAAATTAAAAGAAATAAAATCAAGGAAAGGTTAAAAAAAAACAACAATCAAGATAACATACACATACACACACTTAAATGGAAAATGAATGAAGCTAAAAAACAATCTAAAGAAAATTCAAAACAAAGAAAACCATTATTTTTTTAAAGAAAGAGGGTCATAAATGAATTTTTGTTTTCATTATTTTTTTATCAAAATAATATATTCTTTACTTTTTAGCCAAATAAAAAATCAAGCGATTAGTCAGAGGAAAATCATGTCAAAATCAATTGATTATTTTTTGCTTTTAAAAAAAAATAATTAAAATCAAATGATTGAGGATTAAGTCAAAAAATAAAATCCAATCAGAAAAAAAATTAAAAGCAAAATAAATAGTAATCAAAAGAATAAGGATCAAATTTGATTAAAAAAACATAAAAAATCAAATGTCAAGAGATGAAATTGAAAAACGAATAAATAAAACTCAATAGAATTAAAAATTGAGGATCACTTTGCAATTTTGCAAAGCCACCACACCTTCTGAGGTGGAGGAGAGAGAAAAAACATGAGGAGAAAAATTATCTTCGAAACTTTGTCGTGCCACAAAGGCTGACACGTGCCAGTCTACCGTGTAGAGGGTGACGTGATGTTGCGGATGCCATACCAGAAGGCGACCAACGGCTACCAGGAGGCGCTGCACGGGCCACCTAAAAGGCGTAGGCTCCTCCCGCCACATGCTCATGCCAACCAATTTTTTTTTATCGAAAGACCAGAAAACCCTTGACCTCACGCACTAATTGCAAAAAATCCAAGGTCAAAAAATTAAAAATACCCCTTAACTTTAGGCAATAAAAAAGTTGATCTTAAGGGATACGTGATAATATGGCAAAAGGAAAGGAAATACTATTCCAATCACTCACTTTATTGTGGGTATCATTGATTTACCCACAAGATGATACCATATTTAATTACTCTGAGCATACATTCGAATCTTGGAAAATATCCCTTAACCCTAGCTCTCTTCGATTCATCAACAGTCACATCACTTCACCAGCTCTGAAATCCAATCAATATGTGGCAATTCCAAATCCAATTCACTGATCCCGCTTCTCTTAAGACCCCTGATTTCTTGATCATGATCGTTTTCATCAGCAATCTTTGAATTTCTCAAACTATTCAAGAAATCTGAAGCCCCATCAAAATAACTCCTACCATCCATCCTGATAGCCACGGGGGACAGGGACCCCAACGTTGGATGCGACGTGGCACCATCTTCTCTGCTCGATCCAAAACCAAAGATCCCATTCTCATGACCATTCATTCGTGCCCTGTACACAAGAGGACAAGTATATTTGTTCTGAGGCCCGAGTTGCTCAGGTGTGTGAGCAAAAAAGCAAACCTTACGTTGGCAAAAACGTCCTGCATTGCATGCACGTGTTCGGTAACGTGAAGGATGAAGCCAATACTCGAAAACTCCATGAGCAAATTCGCATTCATCACCTTTAAGGCAGTGTCCATTGCGAAATTCTGGGCAAGCAATGGCCGTGTAGGGCACCTCTCTTGGGTCCCGACGTGTCGCCTTCTCGCCGCGGTGGGCGTAGGGGCACTCCGTCCAGTCGTGGCTGCGGGTTCTAGTGCATTTCTTGATCTTGTAAGCATACATTCGGAATTCATCGGTGCTGTAAATTTCATCATCAATGCTATCGTATCGGGCTGGAGTTAATTTCAGCACTGAAATTGGATTCTCACCTGAATTATAAAAATTTCTGAGATGATTTGGATTCACTCCTTTCAACATTTTCTTGATGTTTTAAGGAAATGCTAGTGATTTTACAAACTGCATGCAAGTGCAAGGGCTAGCTTCTAGGGTTTTCGAACCATAAACTATATATGAAGTAAAATATTTAAGTGAGAGTTCATGAGAAAATAATTAATTAGAAATATGTTTACAAAGTATAGAGAGGCATGTAAGAAAAAAGAGAATTCAAGAGAAAACATCAGACAAAATTAAGTTAGAAGTGGATATTTTTAACTTGAATTTCTTCATATATACTCTAAATAAACATGATAACTAATAGGATTGATCTAATAATTATAAAACCGAGGAAAGAAAATGTGAGGAGAAGAGAAACAATTAGAAAATCCATATGGATAAAAGAGAGACAGTTAAAGAGATGGGGGTTTCAAATATAGCAATGAAGAAGAGTGAGGAGTAAGGCTGTATTTATAGAGCAATATTTATTGAAGTGAACTACTCTTTCTTGAGTTAAAAGCTAACCATCACGAGTTACGCTTGAACTGACCAAATTGGTGACCTGTTTAGTCACCTTCTGTCAGACAGTTGTTGGCTCGAGCCGATGACCATTTTGCTAGATTCAATTGAACCACATGTCCTTCTGTTAATTGCTATTTTCTTGCAAGAGGGCCGGTGTCCTTCTCAGAAAAATGAAAAATAAAACAGAGAGAAAAGAGAACAGGTTAATTTCAGAATCATTAACATGCATATAAACCCCCTCGAAGAAAGTTTTATACTCGGAATAGGGGATTCGAACCTGCACCCTCTAATTCAACCTTTTCATTATCTTGCCATTTTCCTCTTCTCTAATTCAATAATACCAATGTTTAAAATCTAGGTAGTATTAATTTCCCAACAAAACGCCAACTAAATTAGCCAGCCAGACAGCCAGCCATTCTGCAATAGTTTTATTGCAATAAATGAGCTAATATATATTAAAGAAAACCCATTGTGAACAAGTGCAAGAAAGAATTAATGCTTCCCGATCGATTGCACCATAAAATTTCTCGAGAATTTAGCACCCCTCCTGAATAATCTGACGGCTGTTTTAAAAACGTAAGCAGAAATGAAATTAAAGGTGCCAAGTGAAATGAGGCAAATTGCAATATATTGCATGACTATCCACACGTGTTGTTGAAAAGTAGCAAAGCATCGGAAACTAGCCGGAGATTCTCTACTACGCGTGTGAAGTATTGGATCCCCATAATGTACCATGTGTCTTGCTTTGGTAAGAGTTTCTTTCTTGTTTGCTAACCAAAGGACAAATATATTAACCAACTTTTCTCCTCCATGTAATTGTCGAAACATGAAAACTCTATATCCAACTCCTTGCTTGAATTGAATTTTAAATTAAATTATATAAAAATATCAGGGGTGCATGGTATCCTAACCTACAATCGTGTTTCTAGATCTTGTTTTATTTTTTTTCTTTTATTAAGTGGTGAATGGTTTTTTTTTAAAATAAATAATTAATATATAAGCAAATAATCTCTCGTTTGTTATCTAGAATTCAACAATTATAGAGGTGCATAAAAAACCAAGAGAAATATTTTTAATTTGGACATAAAAATTTATTTTCAATCATTTTTAATTTAAAAACACTTACAAAAAAATACCTTAAAAATCTAAATAAATTCATTTATGGAGTAAAATAATCCATTAAAAAAAATATACTTGAATTGATAAAACATTTTGAGCCAGATCTATCTTCTTAAGCAAGTTGAAAACCAAAGAACATAGTCTAGTATAACTTTTCTCATCAAATCGAACCAATGAAAAATAATTTTTTTCCCTGAATCTTAGATTAGTCATGGAGTTTCTCTTTGTGTTACATTTTGATTCTCTTATTTTTAATTTTTCTTATCCTTAAGAAATTAATCATTAATTTGGACATATACAGCTGCAATTAAAAAAAATTAAGAATGAAAAAAAAAACATTGCTACATTATTTTACCTAAACGTTTTAGTAATGTATCTAATTACTAGTTTTTAATGTAAATATGGATGGGTCACTCATCTTCAAACTTTAAGAAAATACTTTAATAATTAAGATTTGAGATTTTAGTTCGAGAATTCGAAGGATGAGGAGGAGGGAAGAGAGTTTAGAAGAGGTCCGAGTTACAGAGGACCCAATATTATGTAGTACAAAGTTTGTTGAACATTAAAAGGATAAAAATAGAAGAAAAGGAAACACATAACTCTTCGTATTAAAAAATACAATGGAGATATATTGTGAAGTATAGAATCAGTCAAAAAACATAATAAGATTGATTAAAAATAAAAAAAATCAATTCCCAATCAGTATAAGGTTGAAAGATGAAATAAAAAAAATATCAATTTAGAAATTTTTCAAAGTAAAAAAATTAATAAAAAAAAAATAAGAATCAAATCTGATAGGGGGAAAACTTAAATGAGGTTGCAATCGTAAGAAAAAAAACTAAATTTTAAAAATTATCTAAAATAAAATAAATAGCAATCAAAAGAACGACTTTCAAATTTGACAATAAAAAAAATAGAGGATGAAATTGAAAATAAAATCAATTTAATAAATTATTTCAAATAAAACAAATAGTACTCAAAAGAATAAGGACTAATTATGAAGGAAAAATAAATTAAAAGACAACTTTGAAAATTTAAAGGGTCAAACGTGGAAATCGAGGAGGAAAGAGAAAAGAAAAAGAAAAAAAACAACATTAGTGTCAAATTATATGTCAGTAAACTACATGCTCCTTTTAGGGAGAGAGGGTTTGTTGAGACAATTCTAATTACATCAAGAGAGGTTGTCTTTGGCCGCCAGAATTTGCTGCACACGCTACATGGACACAATGGAGTGGCGGATTTGTTGGCGCGTGTTTTTAAATAATATTTTATATTTATGAAAATATAATTAAAAAATTTCTAGCATATTGCCCCTTAACTAGCTTGATTATAACTAAAACAATCATGATGAAAATACAAAAAGCCTCAAAATATCAATTAAAGAAATGTTGTTCTTTTAAGGATAATTTAGTTATTTTACTGTGTTTTAAAAAGTGAGAATTCAAGAAATCTCCTAAGTGTCAGTTTAATAAATTTTGTTAATTAAAGTAACTTAATTATTTTACTATGCTTCAAGATTTTAAAAGATTAAATTATTTCCAATCAACTTCATAATAATAGTAGACCTTACAAAAGGCTTATATTACCCTAGTAACTAGTTCATTGTTTTTTTTTTTTTTTGAAAAGGTAAGATAATTATTATATTATTTCAATGAATAGCGAGTCGATGAACAATGTTTTTCCATCTTCATTTAGATTTTGTTAATACAGGAACTATGTGCTTCTATTGTGATTGTTTGTTTAAATTAATATAAATTAGTTTGATAATTTACAAGAGATCATGTAGATGCTTATATGACAACTTGTGACAGTTAATTGAAAATGCTGTCCTCGTTAAGATATTCAACCTTGCAGTGGTTCTGTATGTTTGCGTTGTTTTGCTTGGAACAATCAAATATATAAATATAATAGTGATTCTTATACCGTTGACCAAATTCATGGTCAGTAGATGTCGTCTTGGTAAATTTTAGGTCATGCTATCATTAAATATAATTTCGTACTAAAACTATTTCTAACTCTAAGCCAAAATTTTATTTCTATAAGAGATTAAAACTTTTAGTTTTTAATTTATTAATTTTAGGTCATGCTATCATTAATGTTCAAAACACTTTCTTAGCATCATCCCTAGAAATGTTGAGTTCATAGATCTTGAAAGAGAGAGAGAAAAATGTTGGATCCTTGATGAGAAAAAGGTGCTGTTAGATTTTCTTAAATATCTAAGAAAATGGGATGGTTCTAATTACAATATTAATCAATCTTTTATGGATGTATTAATGTGAATATAAAAGAATTTGTCGAAAATACATCTCAAAATTAACACCCCAAACTAGCTAGGAAAATTAGCACAAGGATCTCTAGATCGTTGAGAAAAATATAGCATTGAACATGCACACAATTATAATTTGACTTGTATAGAAAGACAGGGATCCACCTTCTACTACCGTGACAAAAAAAGAAAAGAAATTGGAAGACAAATTATCGCATGCACGCACACAAGTGGTTGGTTGATAAGTAAGCAGCTTATATATGAAGACAAATTTTTGGCAGCTTACAAAACAAACTCTATCTTGTCGGTGACCGGTAAAGTAATATATGTAGATTAGAAAAAAAACTTACTTGTGAGAATTTGTTTTTTTATTCTTGGATCAATTACTTCAATACCACTTTAATTACTAGAATCAAAGTGATATTCCATAGTACAAACGTCTTTGTAAATCTTGTCAAGTCAATACAAAGAGTCAAGATGGGAGAAGAGAAAGAAAGAACTATGTTCTTTCAAATAATGAAAAGTTATCATTTCATATGGGTTATGTTCCTTTATATATGATTAGAAGAGACGGTTACTTCTTTTAGTAACTCTTCTAATAACTTGGACCAGGCCCATCCATCATGAGCGGACCAGGCCTATCCCAATAACCAACAATTTGGTAATAAAATGACAAAACCTCCAAACTAACTTATATTATATCATTGTCATCGTTCTAATCTAGTGGGACAAAAATGCATCCGTACAGAGGTTGAGTTGTTTTTTTTTTTATAAAAAAAAAGGGAATTTGAACTTTAAAAATATCATATTACACAAAAAGGCTGTTACCTTATTATTATGAGAAAAAATAATTTCATATTTTTTAAAGTTAAAGTTTAAATTGTTTTTATTAATTTCAAAATTAATTTTCATTTTAGTACACAAAAGATATATATATATATATATATATATATATATATATATATTTCAAGTGATATCTCCTATTTTGATACACGAGGACCAAGCGCTATGAATCCGGGCCTTCCAAACACAGTTGATACATGAGGACCAAGCAAATCTCAACAACACAGTAAGAAATCCATTTTTTCTGAAGAAACCAAATGGCCCCATGAACACAAAACTTCTACCTCTCACCTACCTTTTGATCTTGGTAGGATCTAGAACTTGATGACACATCTTTTAGTGAAAGCACAACAGAAGAATGGCATCAGCCACAACCTTTCACTGAAAGTATGGGAAACTGAAAGGCAAGTTGGCGTCCTCATTGGCCAATATTAATTCACCCCTCGAGGTTTCACAAATGCAAACAAGCACACAAAAACAAGAAATCAAAAGCACACACTCTGTTATGGGTGAAATGCTTACGATGCCTATCTGTATTGGATCCAGTGGAGGAGGAGACTGAACGGAGTGTGGAAAGTATAGACTGGGACTGTGTGCTTCAGTGTTTAGCCATGGTGGCTGTGAGGTGTAGATAGCAGAGAGTGAAGAGAAGATAGAATTCCTGACTTCAAGGAATGCATTCGTTTTTCATTTCAATTGCATTTGTACTGCATGCATTCTGTTACACCCATTTATAACTGAATTACAATTCTATAATATTCCCACACCTACAGACGTGTGGAATGTTCTTAACACTGGCACCATAAGGAAATAAGTAAAACGGTGCGTCTTGGGGAAATAAGTAAAAACGGTGCGTAATGGAAAGTAATTAATTTGAATTTAAATCAGAAATCTTCTTCTCCCTCCTTCGCTGATAACACACTCAAGAATCGAAAATTAAAATCAAACAAACAAGAAGAATTTAAACAGAATAGCCTGTTATCTTAATAAAACTGTCTATTTTCTTTAAAACAAAGACGCAAACCAAAGCAAGGTTGCTTTCATGAAACTGGACCTGACATGACAACACACGATGTTCCAACAAAAATTACCAGAAGCGCAATATCATCGCGCTTGCATATCATTCCATGAAAATCTAAAATAATACAAGCATTAATAAATCAATGATACTGCCTTGTCCTAAAATCTGGGAACCAGACAACTGTGCACCAGGAACACCACTAGACATAAATACAATGAAAAAGCACAAGGTTCAAAATTAAAGTTTAAACTGCTTTATTAAACCCTAAGCTTACAAATAAATATCAACTTATGTTTTAACTATAATTTTGACCTCCTCTACTGCCAATCCCACCCCCCACCCACCCCTAAGGAAAAAAAAAAAACAGCGACAAAGTTGTGAAGACCATGAATAGGCCATTGCTATTTTCTGAACCTCTTATATTACTTAATTTCATGATCAAAGCATTGCCATCAATTTCAATGCTCAAAAAATAACCAGCAAGAATTGCCACTCAATTTCCTAGGAAATATAAAACAAAACAAATTTTACCTTTAAGTTTCTAACTGAATGATCCACATTAGTCGATAATAGAATAACAAATAAAAAACTATATATGAAAGGCAGTCCAATTCTGATTTTGAGTCTAATCCCATGAAATCAAAATTGGTTCTAAGCAATCCTTAACACTTCATTGCACATGCAGAACAGGGGCAAGGAAATAACCCCAGCAGAAAAGAAAAACCTACAATTTCTTAAACTTCTACCCCCAAAAATAAAGCACGAAGTCAACATAAATGAAAATTAAAGAATAAAAAAATTACCAGAAGTATAGCGAGGTATAGAGTGGGTTTGGGATAATGATGGCTCAATCAGATTCTCCCACCTTTTGCTACCAAATTTTAAAGGATTTGTAGATCAGCAAACAAGAAAATCAGATCTGCATCAAATCTGCAGGGAGAGTGGTGGCTTATGCAAGGTTGGAGGAGACAAAGCAGCAAATAAAATTGAAGGAGAGATGGGTTGCAGTGTTTCGATGTGCTTTGATGGGGAGACTAGTTTTGTCCAAGAATCTCAAAGGTAACAAGCAACCACAATTACACTGTTTGATTTACCTCATGACCCGCTTGTTCACATGTTAAGCATCTTTGAGTTGATCAGCTTTATCATGGGGTCCACAAGCGTAACCCCAGTTCAATTTTTAAATTAAACATTGATAAGAGGGAGTTTGGGAGAAACCGCACAAGCCACCACCCTCCCAAACACCCTCTTAGTTGATCAACAAGAACATTATACGAAATAACAGAGACAAAAGGCAAGGTATGCAATTGAGCCCCACAATTAAATGCAAGAACAAATTAATAGATGGGAAAGAAAATTTATTCCTCCTTGTCCATGCAAAAACACCACGTGTCTCTAGTTTTTCATAGGATCCAAGTCCTGCTTTTGGTATTGTTCGAGAATCATATTACACAAGTTCATCGTACGTGCATCAAGTAGACCATGATTCCACAGTTTGATCATAAATAATCTCCAACACCTGCCAATCCCATGAGAACATGTGATTATTTAAAATTGTTGACTCTGAAAGACAGTGAAACATGAGAAAATATCTCCGAGTGCTCTAAATACAACATGATCTGCTTGTAAGTACAAATAAGAGCAGAAGCTGAACAGGAAGAAAAGAAACAACTACAGTGGAATATGATGACATTTAAAATTAAAATTAGTAGACGAGTTACCACATTAGAGCTGGGGCTAGGAAAAGGTCGTGTCCATGCAATCTTGTGAAGGCCTCACATGCCCATGGGATATGTCCATCTGCAAGCACCCTGCCAGCATGAAAAGCAAATAAGTTCAAAACAAGACAATATGCACCCAACAGCCACAAACTTTATATTTATGTGAAACTCATGCAGCAGGCATCATAGTTAGTTTCGAAACTATAGATATCCATGACAACAATAATTCAATATGATTCTCAGTACAAAGATCTTTATGAGAAACAAAATAAACAATCCAAAGCATCTGTAAAGAGAAGATTACCGCTGCTTCCTCACAAATGAGTTCCATAAGTGCATCATTTGCTTCTCATCTTTAGTCACATCTACAAAATCATCAAGCATCTGCAGCATGATAGAATATTACTGATGGCTTTTTCAATGGTTGCTTGAAGGCATTACAATTATTTCATCATTTTGTACGTTAAACTAATTGCTCCAAAATTGTGCTACATGCAAATGCTATAGCGCAATTACAATTCAATAAGTATCTGTATGTATATTTACTCATTGTACTGTAATTCTCTATCTTATTATTTCATTATTGAGCTAATTTCACCATAACTGTGATATTTACAAATGAAACCTTCTTATCTTAGAGAAAAAAATTGTTAATGGCCATTTAACTATTTATTTTGTAAAAAATTTATTTTTAAATGATCACGAGTACATAAATATAAACTTTTTAAATGAATATGAGCAAATAAGTATTTATATTTATGTAGCTGTAATCTTATCTTATTATGATGTTTCGAAGGCACTATAACCATAGCAAGCACACCTATTAGGGACCATCTTATTGATGGCTAACCAAATTATTTTCTTAGCATGCTGACTAAAGCTCCACAATGTGACTACTTAAAAGGGACTGACTTTAGCTCAGAAAATCAATCCAATGGAGAAAGGTAACATGTATAAAGCAAGCACAAACATGATTCAAAATGGCATCATAGAGTAGCAAACTAGAAGAATTAGGCAATGTGATCATTAAACATACCCTTCGGTCTTCAAAATCCGCAACATCATCATCAACTTCATCCTCACTATCCCGATCTGACATAACTTGCTCAATTTCCATTGACTTAAAAAACAAAAAGAACATCAATTTCAAAAATTTATGTCCACAGAATCCAATTAATTCATAGTTTTTTTTTTTTTTAATGGAGAGTTGAAATTAAATTATAAAAACTAGTCCCATTGGAGTCGGTGAGGGCTTCGAAAAAAAAAAACTAATCTGTGAGTTGCAAACAGAGCATCATACACACACTTGTGACATTATAAAAACTAGTCCCGTTGGAGTTGGTGAGGGCTTCAAAAGAAAACTAATCTGGGAGTTGCAAACAGAACATCATACACACACTTGTGACAAACTCAAACATGCATGATATTGATATTCATCAAAAGGATACAGCAGCAAGCTTAACATTTTTTAAAAAACAAATTAAAAAAAGCTGTCAGATTTTTATGATTCCTTAAGAATCCACCTCTATTTTTAATCATCCACATCAAGATAAACCACTTCATTTTAATGATTTTATACTACCATGACAATGTACGTTTTAACTGATTTAGAACTAGAAATTTTAAATAAATTCTCCTTCTAATACAAGTGCAGGCCTGGAATCTTCATAGGTGTCACATGCATTAACACACAAATACATGTATATGCGGTATGCTCACTCTCACTAAAGTATGGTTTTCCATGACATGCGACCTTCAAATAATAAATGCCAGAAACATACTTCAAAAAGAAGACTAACAGTGAATTGAATAAAAAATTTCCACATATTACGAGGAAAGGAAATGATAAACTGGAATCATTTATTGAAAGACAGTCATTACTCACCTGAGCTCTATGTGAGTGAAAAAATTGTCGTTTGTGAAGGAGCATACGGCTGCAAAAAAGAAAATATTAAGATTAAACCCATATTCAACCTTTGAAAAATATTTACCAATCTGAAATTATAAGCTTGAAGCAACAATGAATAAAGTGACTAACTCAGATTAAAAAAAAAAAAGTATTTCACACTGCATATTACTAAACAATAAGCAACATTAGAGCTGCAACATATAGAACTATTACAACCAGCAACAATACTCCATGTAATTGGAGTTCCAGGTCTTAATAATCTGATAATTATCGCATTTTCGACAAGTTAGTAGGCTACTTCATGGATACATTAACTCAAAAACATTTTAACTTGAGCCTCACAACCTAAAACGTATAGTAGATAAATAGAACATGCAACACTTCATCCTTGTTGACCAGGCCTGACAAATTACAAGTCATGCATTTTTTAATTACCTATAGAATTTTTGTTTTAAAAAAAAGATCAGCTAAAAAAATAGAGATGGATCAAGACCTACTTTCTCAAGTCAGACCTTTCAATTGATAATTTTCTAGTCTTTGCGAACTGTAGCATGGCAGGGGGTGCAAGATTATTTCCAGGTACCATTTGAACACATTCAGCATCAGGATATGCTTGTGCTGCAGACCCTGATACCCCTGAAACATAAAATCTGGAAAGATTGTGTTCGCCATACTCTGTGCCACACATGCTAGTTGTTGGCAAATCCTTCCCACCTGAGACATCAGAATAATGATTCTCAACTAACAAACATAAAATAAGAAGAGAAGCAAGCAAGCATATGAACCCACTACAAAGCAAACTGATTTGTAAAATTAGGCACCATAATTACATTGCAACGCATTTGATAAATCTGTTGGAAATATCTCATAGTTTCATTACAATAGACCAACCAATTAGTAGGTGCTCCATTAGCTACATCACTCTGACAAGCATGCAAAAAATGCCACTTATTCTTTCATTTACTTCTGAAACCAAAGCCTTGCAGCAGGAAAAAGAAGTTGATAATGAAGTCCTTCAATGAATCAAATGGCTCTGTTTTATTATGCCAACCTTATGCTTTCAAAAATTGTGGTTTTGGCCCGAAGAATAATGCTTTGAGATGTTGTCTCTTATGGAAGAAAGGGATGTGACAATTTTTTAAGTAAAGAAAAACAGAAAACAATTTTTTTCTGCCTGGGCCAGGTGTTGGGAGCTGTCATTTTTATGCATTTCTTGTTCATCATCATTCCTAATCACAAGAAAAAAGACTTGAAAATCTAGTAGATTATGCATCAAACCATTCCCTAAAAATTCCCATAGATTTCGTTACAAGGATGCCATCCATCATACGTGGATCATGGGAACAAGTAGAAAGCACATACCACCAATCTTGTCAAGAAGCTCACCGGCTCCCCGTTGCCTGCTCAGATTCTTGTCATGTGCATTCTTTGCATTTGGAATAAGGTTCTTGGGTCTTTTGCGCTTTGGTTTCTTTGAACTGTGGGTAAACATGGACAAACCCATTTCAGTCCATGGTATTGTAAAATATCAACAAAATTGACAGAAGATGAATAAATTTATTAGTTCAAGCAAGACAAATCCAAGACTTACCAAAAGAAGGTCTGTTGTTTTGGATCAATACCATCTGCAACAGTCTGAATAAAACATATTGGCATATGAATTCCAAGAACAATAAATAGGATATATATTATACTTTATACTTTGCATGGATGCCAAACATTTTCCCCAAATTGTATATTTAGCAGTTCACATAGACCACTTGATTTTTCCCATAGTTTTTTCTTGACCTTGTAAGTATATGGAAGAAATTCAATGACAGCATTCTTTTTTTCAATCAGTGCTAAAAGTGATAAACTCAGGAACCCACCTATCATCCAGCAATTCATATAATTCCCAATATTTATGTGCTCATTTAAACTACTCTAAAGCTCTCAAGGTAATGTAAACAAAGCAATATGTACATGTGTGTTCTCTTTTAGTTTTAGTGTTTTGTTTAACACGTCATTCTATTAAGCATCACGAGAATCACCTTCCAGCGAATCATAAAATTCCTGATATTTATATGTTTACAAGAAACTAAACTAAACAATATTCCAAAGCACATAATAACTGTAAACAAAGCAATGCAGTTTGTCTTGTACTTTTAATTTTGCTGTTAAACAAGCGATATTACCCTTACTTTGTTGTTTTATTTTATTTAACATGGAAAGCGCATCATAGGAGCGAAAAGAACAACTGCATATAGTAAATATTTGTTGACTTTGTAACTTGAATAAATAACATATATAGGAAAAGCAAAAAATCAAATATGAACTGTTGTGATGGCAGAGTTGGAGTAATATTTAAAAATCAAAACAAATAAAGTGTCATGAAGAATTTATAAATGGAGGAAACACCCTAACCTTGGATCTCCAAATATCAGTTTTCACAGATATATTAACAGCTTGAAATTCTTGAGTTATCTGCAAGACATAAATCAGAAGTCATTGGAGTACAAAATATGTAAAGAAAAACATTCACTCGAGATTCCTGTAGTTTACCAACCCAAAATTCAAAGTCGAAGAGGTCATGTGACGAGGGCAAGTGATATCTCAGACCCTAAGGAGCAAAAATAAATAAATTATATATATATATATATATATATATATATATATGAAACTCAACATAAAAACTCAGCTTGAAGAAAAGACAATTATCATTTTGTTTTCATCACAAGGAACAAAAGGATATCAGGAAAACTTCCAACCTTGAAGCTTGCACATTTTACCAAGCAAAATGGGCAGGAAAAGTCTTCAGTTACTGCAAGTTAGACATCCAACACATCATAAAAGACGAGGAAAAGGACCTTGCAGATCATGCTGATAGAAAGAACCAGAAGCCAAGGAAAAGACTTAAAAGTTGCAGACACCCATCAATGACAATTGATGAAAATATTCACTATCAAGGGATTGAAAGTTCAAACAACATAATCTGTCTTGTTCAAGATTGAAGAAGTTATAAGTTCTTCCATCTAAATCAAATGGTGAACCCATGTCACATTTAAATGCATTATAACAAAAAAAAAAAAAAAAGAAGAAGATTAATATTACCTTCAGTTTTTTGCAACTTATTATTATAATATCTATAATTGAAAATGACATTTCCCGCCCTCAACCTACATAATACAAGGAGTCAAAATGCTTTATCATACTCATTTAGGAAAACAAAAGAATTCCCAGATCAGGTGCAGAGCAATAAAGAACAGCAATAATAATCGACAAGTGTTTGATGCTTGGATGTATAAGAGATTACCGAATAACATGAGACGAAGATGAAGAAGACATGTCACTACATGTGTATGAAGATTTTTCCTTAGCTCCAACCTCTTCTGCAGAAATGTTGACTTGCAGCTGTGATGTATTCTTTGGAAAACACAAACAATAAAAATGGCTTACTTCTGTCAGCAAATAAACATCTAGAAGAAGATGTGATAAATGAATTTGATTTTGTCCAACTAGAAGACCTTTGAGAGCAGAACAAACCACAGTTTCAGAATTAAATGGAATTTGAATTAAAACACAGTTGTCCTCGGTCAAACAATTCAACTGCAAGAAGAAACACAAAAGAGCACTCTTAAATTTCCAAATACAAATGTAATCTTATGAAACCCTGATGATCAGACTGCAAAAAACAAATAATTCTCACAGTTAAATTATTCAGGTTATGATGTTTGGAAGTGTGGTAGAGGTTACTTTTCAAAGTACTTTTCGCTTGAAAATGCATTAAAATAATGTTTTTTTTATTTTTTAAATTTTATTTTTGATATCAGCACATCAAAACGATCAAAAAACACCAAAAAAAAAAATATCATTTGAAGCAAAGAAAAAAAATCAAATTTTGATGAAAAGCAAGTTAATGGGCATAAATGTTCCCAGTCATGAGGCTGCTTATGAAGGTGCCAATGTCAGCTTCCAACCATCGCTATTAAATCATACAACAGAATGTATACAGCATTTCTACAGAACAGCATGGGCCATGGAAAATGGCAAGTCTGCAGGTCTATGTCAAACTTCTTGAAAGCATGCAGGAATACCAGGAGTGAGCAGAAGCTTCTTTACACAGACAATTTGGCAGAGGACAAAGAAGTAACACCACGTGGCTTGTCAGAGTGATGTAGTGATTAGTGATCATTAGACCCATGGCTAATTCAGTTCTTTGAATAATGCAATCAAGTCAAAATAATCTCGCTTAACCAATGACATTGTACTTTATGCAATGATTAGCCTACATTGTGAAGGCATTTGTTTACTACGATGAATCAGGTTCCAGCCTCTATGATGGGTATTAATGTGGAGTCAGTTAGCATTTAGTGTCCTTATTATAACATCATGGGTTCAAGTAAAAGATGAAAAATAAATAGTTATCCAGAAGCTATCAGTGCTTTACCTTCAAGAAACAAGCATTCATGTCAACAGGAGATGTCACCTCCGCTCTTTGTCCCAAACCCAAATTTGGTGACTTCTCCCAGAAATTACATAGCGAGTCTAATGGTATCTTCCCCAATAGACAGCATCCTCCAACATTTTCTGCCATGTACAAGCAAAATTTAAATATAAAGCTGGATTTGAAAATGCAAATAAACAACCATTAAACAAAAGGAAAAGGCAATTAGAACCCCTTTAATAAGGCCAAATTCACTTGCAACAATGAGTTGTTTGACATAACATGTTGTCATCACATTGTTTGGTTTATTGCTTCTTTTCTCCATGCAAAATAGAAAACAAAAAATTGAACCTTGAAAACAACATCTTTTGTAATTTCTTGGCAATGAAAAATTACAAATAGACCAATTACCAGCAAGTACCATAGCATGCATTAGCAACACTTTCCACATGACATCATATATGAAGTAGTTAAGTAACCAAAGCATATCTCACATGGAAAAATTCCATACCCAAATGACCCTTGGTTAAATCGATTCCATGCATAGAACTTTGGGCCCCAGCTGCCAAAAATAATAGAGATAATGAGATAAAAAAAAAATTATGTGGCAGATAATCTCAAGTATTAATCAAAACACATGAATGCATACCAAAGCTGACAAGCAAGACATGCAGTGAGCCAGATTTGACCTCTGATGCTAGCTTATTCATCTCCGGGAGAACGAAATTCGCTTGTACTTGAGCACTACCCTCAACTCCAGCAAAGCCGGTCAAAACACATGGTTGACTAAAGCGATATACTGCAGAATACTTCATTGTGGGATACAAAAAGCAAAGCTAGATCATTAAGAATAGTTAATGACCGCATAATACTATCTCCAATAGCATTAGTATATGTCAATCTGGCTAGGAAAAAGAAACAGATGCATTCTTACCTCTAAAACCCCAATGTTGGATACAAGCCTTGCCAACAAAACATACAAGGGAAATATATTATGCGATTGTACAACTCCATTTAGTGTCACAAGCATGGAAATCGTCATTTGTATTCTACATGTTCAATCAAAAGAGACATAGTTAGCACCTCAAAACTTGTTTACATCCTCAAAATTTAATCAACAAAAATAAGCCAGCATCCTTAAACAACTATGACCTGGTCCGTATCCTTGAAGTCCCAAACAACCAACTACAGTACATATAAATAAATCCACACACCAATACTCCAAATACAAAAGTTTCAACAAGACTAATTCACTGCTGCTAATCACTCCAAAACTTAAGAACATTAGAATGGAACATCATTACCTTCTTTTATTCTTGGCCTGTATTTTATACAGCAAACATCTTTGCAAAAATGACGGCTACCTCATAAACAAAAGGAAAGAAATATTCAATCAAACACAAAACGAATAACAATTTAAATTTTTTAAAAAAAAAACAACGAAGCTAAAATGTAAATTAAATTACATTTCCAATCGAGCGACGCTGAAGAATATTATAAAGCTCAACAGGCTTGCAATAAATCGAAAGACTTTCTTCGGCAGCAATTTCTTCTTCTTCAGTTAAATGCAAAACACCACCACCACGTGCATCTTCACGGCACATCTGATCTATCGTGCTTCGACTATACCTTCCAATAACAATAAAAATTTAAAAACTTCACCGAATAAAAAAATATTTAAAATAGAAAAATGACGAATTAATTATAACAAACAACATACGAGGAAGTTTCACGAGTGACTAAAGGAATCCCCGGCATTCTTCAGCTACGCTAATTCAACATTTCGTAGTTTCATAGCAGCTACTACTAAATTTAACATTCGAGCTAGGTTTCGCAGGAGACACAAAAGAAACCTGCAAATTGAGCTGAATAGAAGTTATTAATTTAAAATGGTGGAATCTAACTATTGAAAAAACAAATCCAATCCAAACCTGAACAGAGTTTTCTCATACGATTGAATGGACCGGACAGGATTTTTTTTGTTTAACTTAGAATTGGACGGTGCAGTGAGAGTGAGTTTATGTGAAGATGACAGGTCAGGGATGGAATCTAGGGAAGAAGAGAAAAACAAGATTTTTATGTGGAAGCGTTTTTTTCGTTTGCAAAGTCCCGTAGAGATTCTTGTATAAAGTGTGTTTTTTTCAATATATTAAAATAATATTTTTTTAATTTTTTAAAAAATGTTTTTAATATTAATATATTAAACTAATTTAAAAATATAAACAATTAATTCTTTTAAATAATTTAAATTTTTAAAAAACATAGTTTTAACCTGTTGCCCATAAAAATAATTATTTTAAAATCATAGATGTATTGCGTGTATTTCTATCTATATTGGATTTGTATCTCATACTTATGTACACATAAGGCACTGTTTGGCATTGCGTTCGTAACTGTGTTTTATCAAATTTTGAATTTGTTTTTTGCTAAAATTGAGTGCGGTTTGTACTTTTTGGATCGTTTTGATGTGCTGATGTCAAAAATAATTTTTAAAAAATGAAAAAACATCATTGGCATGTATTTCGGCACGAAAAGCTATTTGAAAAGCACCCGCAATCACACTGCCAAACACGCTCTAAATGCTTTTATGAAGGTTAATGAACTTTCATTCCAGTTTTAAATAAATAACTTTTAATAATATCCTGATATATATTAAATAATATTATGATTTATTTTGTACATTATCATATTATCATAGTTTGAAATCTAAAAACAGGATGATAAAAATAACTTTTAACCTAAAACACTAAAAACAATTAGGGTCTTCATTAATAGTGAAGTATCTTAATAAAATTTTTAATTAATCTATAACAATTCTATATTGTGATTTATTTGGTTAGGGTGCATTTATTTTCCAAATTGTGATGTAAGCTTTTTTTTTAGGATTTTAAAAGGTGTTTTATTTTTTATATAAACAGTGATTTATTGGTTTATAACAATCATATGTGTGGCTCATTTGATTAACTTGTGTGTGGCAATGGTGCATATCGTGGGTTTGAGTGTTGGGGCGTACTTCTTTTTAATTTTAACATGTTATTTATTAATATTTTTAAATAAAAATTAAATTATAAAAAAATCAAGAATAGGCACACAAGTCAGGCCTCCAAGCCCGCGTGAGCCTATCTTACTAGTGGTGGGTTAGAAGCTTGCCCAGATCCTGTGTTATTTTTTTCTCTCTCTCTCTTTTTCTTTGTATTTTTTTGACACTTTGAAAAAAATAATTACCAAACACACTTCCTCTTTAAGTTTGTTATGATTCTTAAATATTATTATAAATTTTTAGTTGAATTTTAATAAGAGAAAATCAATTATTATGCTTCAAATATAAAAATAATAATATTAATAATAAATTGTTCATGAAAATCAATTGAGGTCGGTGTTTCTTTCAATCACACAAAATATAAATATATTATTTTGATATTTTTTATTACTTGCTTTGATAATAATAAAATGTTTTAAAAAATTATAAACAATGATTCTAGTTAAAATATTTTGTTAACTAAGACAAACAAGATATATGTTAATAGAAAAATTTATCTTCATTAAAAAAAATTCAAAACAACGGTATATTTTGAGATTATGATAATATAAAAGAATTTTCTTGATCCTATATATTTTTTTATATTTAAAAAAATATAGGTCCCCCAGCAACAACATAGAGTGAGCATACAAGTTGTTAGAACTCTAAAACATTAGAGTGTATGCACCTCCTTCATTGTTCATATAAATAGTTAAGGAGGTGGCTCTTATTTTATTTTTTATTTTGAATTTTCATCCTTTTTTTATTTTTATTTTTAATATTTATTTTATTTTGAATTTATCTTCATAAATTGTTTAAATTTACTTTTTATAAGGCTATTATAGTTTTGAATAAATATTTTGTTATTTGGTTTTGTGCTCGATTTTTTTATCGTCTTTTTTATATCATATGATTAAGTAAAAAACTAATTTTAAAAAAAGTTCTTAAACCTAGTAAAGTTCATCATCCGAATTACAAGTTTAACGAGTTAAGCTGTGAAGCATGAAGCTGTTCAATATATTATCGTCTCAATATTTAAAAAAAGGTTGTCTTGAAATATTTTTTAAGTAAAACTTTATATTTTTATTGATTATTCAGATTATTTTTTAATTTTATAAGTTAATTGAGTAATGTTTAAATAATTTTTATATAATTTAATGTTAAACACGGGCTAAGCAATAAGCTAAGTCAAATAAAAAAAAATTTAAAATTGAAATAAGAATGTAAAATAATTCCTTATCACTTGAAACATTTTCTTCACGTTGAAAAACATTTTGACTCAAGTAGCGTAGCGCGTAACATTTAAATTAATAAATCTCTATTTAAGTAGGGTTTTATGTTTCACTCAAAATTTGATTGGAGAAAAAAAAAGGTATGCGTATTGCTAAATCAAACTTACTTAACGTTATAATAGTTGAATTTAAAACTCTGATTAATTCAAAGTTTTCTTAATTTAAGTCTCAGTATTTACTTTAGAGTTATTTTCAATTGCTAAATCAATAATTTTAAAATGCTACTACTTACATACATTTTAAAATCATTTAATAATTTTGTATCCAAATCACATTCGTATATGACACAACTCTACTTTTATGGATAAATATTCATATCAGTTCACTTTGATATCAATCTTAACCCAACTTTCAGTAGTTTTTAATTTTTTACAAATTAAATAATATTATACTTTTTTCTATCATTTAGGTTCAAATTCTCCAGGACACAGTGATAAAGTATGGTTTGTATTGGCTTTGATGGCCACTTAAAATATGATAAGAGAAAAACTTAGCTTAGAGAACTCGAAAACTAAACCGAATAATATGATTAGCTTTTCATTTTTTTATATATAAAAAAATCTTTGACCGCGAGATTCTATGCTATAATTCGGTGGTCACATATATAACAATTAACAATTAACAATTAACCATCTAGGTGGTGCCCCAGTGGTAAGAGCTTGAGATCAAGAGGTTTGCTCCCTCTGTGGTCTCAGGTTCGAACCCTGTGGTTGCTCATATGATGGCCACTGGAGGCTTACATGGTCGTTAACTTCAGGGCCCGTTGGATTAGTCGAGGTGCGCGCAAGCTGGCCCGGACACCCACGTTAAACTAAAAAAAGAATTAAAAAAAAAAGATTAGATCATTATCGCACAATATTTTTTTTTTTAGTCTCTCAATTCTCTCTTTTTTTTGTTTCTTTAACATTATATTGATTTAGAATTAGTCTTGGTTATTTGCCTTTATTGCTTGAGTATAGCGATGTGACAATGTTAAGAAAATATTTTGTCGTTCAGTTGAATAAAAAAAATATGTATGCTTGTTAAATCATTATATCTTAGACAATAACATGAAAAGCTTGGTAAAGTTATGTTATCAAATAATGATATGCTTATTTTTAATTTTCAGTAATGATTATATGATCAAGTCTACCAAGAAAATATTAACAAATAAGTTTGACATGAAAGATTTAGGTTTTGTAAATGTCTTACTAGAAATTACAATTTCTAGAAAATATGATGGATTGATATTTCTCTAATCTCACTATGTTGAAAAAGTTATTGATATATTTTCTAAAGGTAACAATAATATTGTGAAAACATCAATGGACATAAGTGTCCACGTATCCAAAAATAAAGGCACAAGGATTAACTAATTGAAATATTCTCGGATTAACTAATTGAAATATTCTCGGATAATTAGGATTTGATGTATGTTATGAACTGCACAAGGTCTAACATTGCTTACTCGATTAGTAAACTAAATAGATTTATTATTAATCCGAGTACAGATCATTGGGTAGCAATTAAAAGGGTACTTAAATATTTTAGGTATACTTTGGATTATAGGTTGGTTACCCAATGATACTAGAAGGGTATAGTGATGCCAATAAGATATCAGATGCTAAGGATTCAAAATCCACTAGTGAATATGTCTTTATACTTGATGGAGAAACTATATCATAGAAACTCTTTAAGCATACATGTATTGCAAGATTCATGAAGGAATCAGAGTTTATTGTTCTTGATAAAACTTTAAAATAAGTTGAATTGTTTTAGGATTTCTTAGAGGATATCCCATGTTGTCCACAACCAACACCAATAATTTGTATCAATTGCAACAATTAGTTTACAATTGGAATGAAAAAAGAAGAAGTATGTATAATAGTACGTAAGTTTAGACATATACGTACGTCATATACATAATATCATTAAACACTTTTTTTTCAATGGAATTATTTCATTGGCTATGTAAAGTCAAAGAAAAATATTACAGATCTGCTAACCAAAGGTTTATCAAGAGAGTTTGTGCATAATTCATTAAGTGTAATAATGGTAATTATACATAGTTTACTGAAGATCCTAATATCTAGGTTCAAATAAAAAACTAACTCATATAACATTCTCAGTAGTACTTGAAAGTGGTGCTAGTTGTAGCGTGAAAAAAAAAGAATTATATTCTAAATGATTTTTATATCTTGGTATACCAAATGGAGTAGAGTAGAATACTCTTAATGAAAGATCATCTATATAAGTGAGAAATTTGGCAATTTCTTTAAGAATTTTAAAAAGATTAAATTCACTAAAGTACCCATAAAACTAGGAGTTGTTTAGGTCCAAAATTAACACAATTATGAGAACCAAAGGAAACTTTAGGTAAAGAGATATATGAGTACTATTGTCTTGGTTTGCACAAAAAGTTGAATAGTTCGAGACATCATGTTTATTATTTAGCTTTCTAAGAAAGGTTAAAAGCTAAATAATACCTCTTATGAAGTGATGATCTACCAAATCGGTATCTCTTTATGAATTCTTTGAGTCTTTATACTGGTCAAACTGTTTCCATTCATAATTGGCTTTATGAAATATGTAATGGGTCATTTTTAAGGCCAAATTAAATGTGAGGTCTACTCACATTTGGGGTTAAAACCACTTTGGATTTTGTAATCCAATATGAGCACTTTAATATGAAATATTAACATGTTTTTAAAAACCAATTAAAGGTGAATGAGAAATTATTCTAAAAAATACCTTTGGATAACAAAATTTTTCAAACCAAAATATTTTTATGGATTGGGTTGTGGGCTTGTTGACTAATGAGTTTAAGCTTGAGTTTGGTTAATGAAAAATATTTTGCTATTAAGTCCTTGTTTGATCAATAATTTCTTTTAGTTCCTAAAATGTCTTGATACATGAACCAATACATTAATTATATGATAATAATGGGTGTAATTATGAGTAATTCATGAACTACAAACATTCATGAATATTTTTCATGAACTATAAACATTCATGAATATGTTTCATAAAATGAACATTCATTATAATTAATAAATGAATTATGAGAAATTAATGTTTTGGTTCCAAGTCCTATAAATAGGTGTCTTGGATATGTGAAAAGTTATATAAAATTTCTTAAGTTTTTTTCTCTTTTTATTATTGGTTTTTCTTAGATTTTTTCTTTTACTCTTTCTTTTTATTCTAGAGCTTAGGTTTGGTCTTTGTATAGAGATATCGAGTATAATTCTTTTGAGTTCGTTGGACCTTATTTATGTGTGTGCCTAAACAAATATGACTTGTTGGAATCAAGTGAGGCTTGTTGAAGTTATTCATTTTACACCAAGTGAGAAGCAATAAAGCCTTAAAGACAAATGATTAATCTTTGACAACAATAAAGTTTTAGATTGTATATATTCTAAGGATTTCAACAAGTAAGTACTCTAAACTAGTTTTGTTTTAAGTATAATTTCAATATTTGTGTTAGTTTCCTTGCTAAGATTATTTTTCCTATATATATCTTTTGCAATTTATATATTTGTTTAGTATGCATGCTAGATTTTTGCATTGATTGCAAGATTACCATGTTTTTATATATTTGCATGGTTATGAACTAAACAAATTAATACATCTAGCTACTTGTTTAATCATGTAATTATTTTGTGATTATTGGACAACCAATGGAATAGTCATAATCCCATTGAGTACATTAATCTAATCTCATATATATACTTACCAAATATATGCTCAAGTGACTTTTTCTTTGCAAGCAAGTAACACAGTTTATTATCCAAATTAATTTAAATTAATTTTAGTTAATTAAACACGTCTAAATAAGATATACCTCTTTTTTTCTTTTTTTTTTTCTAAATCAGCCACAAAAATATATCTCAAGAAGCAAAACAGTGGCATTTTTTTGACACTATCCCATTACTTGAGAGATCAGCATTATCTGTCATTGCTTTGATATCTGATATTCAAAAGAGAGTTTTTGCTAATTATAGATGTCACCATTAAATCCTCCAACTAGCATGCATTATAAAAGCATGCATGATATTATATAGTGAGGGATATAATTAGCTAACAATTTATAATTTCTTAAACGTTCCATTTCTGTTTCCAATATTAACAAAAAAGTCGACACCGTTTTGCAATGCCGGGGCAGTTTCGGTTTCAAAATCTCCAAGGGATCACATTGTAACACATCAACAAATTCAGGGATGCCATTGCAACTATAAGGTTTGAGAAACACCAAGGTTATTCCTCCATATAAACAGTGGACATAAATAAATCCGGGTTGTGTTTGATTAGATTCTGTCTGTCAAACTAACAACGAAAGAGAGTTAATTGCCCACCGAAACTTGTCTTTTATCTCTCTCTGGATTCCCTTTTTCTCAGTGAAACACGCAATATATGGATAACAAAAATATTAGATACGTAGCCGGGTTTATAGAGTCTGGTTTATAATCCAAATAAAACAGCTATTTAATCTGGAAAGTGACTTTGTTATTGCGTTAAGCATAATTAGGATATAATTAATTAAGATCTAATGGTCGATATTTCATCCGAAAAAATCTCGTAAAATCTCAACCCTTTTAAAGTAACATATAGAATGGATTATTTAAGTGTTTGACTTGGTTGGTTTTTCCTGATGTGATGTGACCTATTCACAGAAAATGACCAGATTTTCCTAATAAAATTGGCAAAAATATAAATAGGATACGTGTTGCCATAGTAAGGGAACCTGGACCTATAAATATAGGCTCAGCCTCATTCGACAGACAATGAGTAATTTGCTTCTAGGTTATAATCGCGCATCTCTCTTTAGCCGAAAATGGTAAAAGAGGCAGCAAGAAAGTGCTCCCATTGTGGCCAAAATGGCCATAACTCAAGAACATGTACTAAGGATTGTATCAAATTGTTTGGGGTTAGCATTGAAAAACGTGAACAAACAATTAAAGGAAGTGCTAGCTTAGATAACATAGCGTCCTTAGATGACATTCACGGTGCACATCATGTCGATCCCGGCTATAGTTCCGACGGCGTTATCGGTTCTAAGAGAGGCAGAACAGCGTATACACGGAAGAAAGGTACTTGTGATCCATTTATTACATCTCATCATTCATCTATTTGTTACTAAATGCTAATAACAATCTCGATGTTCACCGCTCCGACAATTCCCGTAATCTGGATGGCAATAGCATATGGGAATACGTACCGAATGCCTTCCAGTCGATCATCATCGAAAATAGCTATATGGCATGCGATGACAATCGCTTGAGGTTTTTTTTCATAAAAGATTTCAATTCTCGCAGTGGTTTATGGTTATGCCATGGTATAATCGCACTTGTTATTGTTTTATTGTATATCTTCTAGGGTTAATGTATTGTGAGGATTCTACTCATTTATGTTGCGTCTGTTTCCATCGCCACCGGGTTTTTTTTTATTCTTTCCGTCACCGATCATGTCATGCAGATAACACATATATTCTATTTATAAAAGAATATCCATAGACAAATGGATGCTAAGTTGTTAGTTTGTTTTATTGATTTTTATTTCATGTTGATATATATCAACCAGATCTGGGCATGGGTGACACGAAATATCTGAAAGATAGATATGGTGTGTGTTTGGTTTAACGCATATCATTTTCAAGGACCACTGGAAGCGAGGTCTGGACAATGGATCATGGATTTATTTGTGTGTTTGATTAACCTCGTGTCATTTCCAGGCAAGCCATGGACCGAGGAGGAGCATAGAACATTTTTATCCGGTCTAAGCAATCTTGGCAAGGGCGATTGGAGAGGCATTTCGAAGAAATTTGTGATTACTAGGACCCCAAGTCAGGTTGCTAGTCATGCACAGAAGTATTTTCTGAGACAGCAGGCTTCAAATGAGAAGAAGAAACGTAGATCAAGCCTCTTTGACATGACCTTCAAAGGAACTGTATGTCTCTTATAGCATTCACAACAATACATAGCAATTTCTCTTTCCCCGTGATAATTTACTGGACTTTGATGACCTTATTACATCAGGATCTGGCTTCTCATCAGGATGCTCCGAAACTGCCTTTAATTAAGACTTGTGGGAGTTCATCACAGGTAATTCTAGCTTGCTTTTCAAGTTTATTTGCTCAAAAGTTATTTGTTTGAACAAGTGAAATTAGGTGTAATGGCTTGTTGCAATCAAACAGGCTAGCACCTCTTCAGCTTCACCATTGAGGAAAGCTGGCGAGGATATCCCATCACAAGTAAGTTCCACCTTCAGCAAGCAACTTTATATATCATTAACTGTATAGAACTTACTAATCATGAGTTCTTCTTCATCTTTACAGGCTATCAGCCCATTACACCTCATCAACCAATTTCCTTTGCTTTGCTTGCACAATCCCCAGGTCATGAGTCCTACTGTCGCAGCCGGTACTGGCGTTTCAAACTACAATCCTTGCATGGTAAGAAAAAGTTTGGCTCTTGATACATATTTTTGTGAACTTTGACTGCATTAATTCAAAAAATTTCTCTTCAGAACCGAGCTGCCTCTTTTATTCAAGGCACACAAACATTCATCCTATTATCCTCTGGCCTGCTCCTTTGCATCATTCAGAATTTACCTAGTCTGAAACCTAAACTTTCTAGTTTACGAGCCAGATATGTTCTTCGCATGTTATATGTTTTTTGCATCTAGATAAAAGCAAATATTTCCCGGAATTAGTATATATATCAACATTACTTCAATTCTGTAATTACAAAGTACCATTTTCTTTTTAATTTTCTCCCATAAATAATTCTGATCATCACCTATCTTCTTACAGCAACGAGTCCTTGCCAATGGACGGCGGAGCTTTCCGGCAAGTAAAGCAGCACCCTTTGTCTCCATGATGAACTATCCAAGGGCCTACCATCCTTACATGCTTAACAGCCCTGCAAGCCTGGCTGGTTGCGCACCTTGTATTGCCCATCAACCATCCGGTATCCCTTCACCAAGTTCATTTCCTCAGAGCTTTTCTCCACAAGGTGCTTCAACTTCATTAGCAAAAATGGAAGACCCTCTTGAGCTTAAAATTGGACAACCCCCTAAATCCCCCCAAGGAGCAAATATATCATCCCCAGCATCTGGTGCCATTAGTGTTATATGAAGAAATTTAGCTTCAAATTAAGTTCCCTGCATTAAGCAGCGGTACGTGGAAGTCTAGAACTAGATTTTATATACTTCATGTGCATTAAATAAAGTTTTGAATTATAGATTTTTTTTACCAATTATTTTCCCTTTTTTGCTTTATTATTATTATTATTATTAACAAGAATTAATTGAGGAAAAATCATTCTTCCTGTCCTCAAATGTTATTGTTCATTAGAACATTAGAAGAGTAAGGTGTTTTTTTCTTTTCTTTTCAATTTTTTTTTTATCGTTTTCATATTTCAACATTGAATTTATTGAAAATTAAAATTTATTATTTATTTTGATATCCTTTAAACAAGATTATCATAGTCTCGGAAAAACATCACAATATTGGATTGGTGCTCAATTTTACGGTTATTTATTTTTTTTATCGTATTATTAAATAAAAATGGTGTATCATATTGTTAAATAAAAAATGATTCTGAAAAAGATGTAATTATTATGAATTGATCTTCATGATTTATTTCAATTTGCTTTTTATAGAGTTATCATGATCTTTGAAAAATATGACAACATTGGGTTGGTGCTTGATTTTTTGAGCTTTTTTTTATTATATTATTAAATAAGAGATTACTCTAGAAATAAAACACAATTATTGAGAATTAAGCTTCATGATTTATTTTAATTTATTTTTTATAGGGTTATTGTTGTCTCATAAAAATATCTCGGTATTGTGTTGGTACTCAGTTTTGCAAGCGTCTATATTTTTATCATTTATTTGAATGAAAATAATTTCAAGAAAAAAAAACAAAGTTATTAAACTCAATGGAGTTTATGACCCAGGTCATGAGTATGGTGGGTTAATCTAAATTTACCCGGGTTGATCTAATGTGTCATCAACTCAATATTGTTTTAAGAAAAGTTGCAGCCTTTAAAATATTTTTAAAGTCAAACCATTTTTTAACAGTCGTTCGAGTTTCTTTTAACCCGTCAAGTCAGTCGGATCACACTGGGGCAATCCCATACAGTTTAATTTGAAGCTCGAGGTAGATAAATAGTATGGTCATAGGTTTTAGGTTCGACCCACTGAGTTGAGTTTAATGACACTATCAAAGAATTTCACTTGGTCTAGGCATTATTTTTTTACATGTAAAAAAATCTTGGTCTCACTGTAACGTAACACCACGAATTATCTTGTCCAATACTAAAAGTCATGTTTGATCTTTCAATATGTGTCATCTCATTCCTATATTTAGGCATCATATATATGCAAGTGGTTAATTTCTTGCTTTTTATAGCAAATAAGAGGAGGAAACTAAAAATTTTGGTTTTTTTGTTTTGCATTATAGAGAAAAATGTGATTTTAAGTGTTCCTATAGTGTGGAAAAGTTTAATTTGGTTTCTGAAGTTTTTAATTTTTACATATTTATTGATCCTTATATGATTTTAAGTGTTAATGTTTCGATTCTAAAACTATTTTTTATGCTGAGAGAGGAGAAGAAAGTCATTGGTACATGAAGAGGAGAAAGAGTTTTCAACCGCAATATTCTGACCATGAAAAAGCCAATTTGATGTTAATGGATTCACTACTAGCAAACTGAATAAAAGCAACAGAAACATTGATGTAATATTTTTTATTGTAGTTTACCAACTGAAACCACAATGAAAAATTTCTATTGGTTGTTTCAAACAGAAACAACGATGTAATATTTTTTTAGCAATGCTAACATGTCAAATTCCTGACAGAAATTCCATTGGTAATTTTAAGAGAAATTAAAACCCAACAGTGGTTCTCAACTCATTTTTATATTTTTCTTTTAAAACAAATTAAAACAGCCCTCTCATCTCCATAAAAACATTCGACAGCCCCCCGCACAAGCTCCACAAATCTAACCATCATAACCTGTCAACATTAACACAACATCCCTTCAAAGGCTCGAGAGCTTCCCTCCCTTGGTTTCATTTCTTGTCAAGCTTCACTCTACCAACTCTGATATTCATTAGGGATGATAACGGCAATAAACCTCTTGGTTTGTAATAACTCTCGAAGTTACACAGTTTGAACCAATATTTTAATGGTACCTATTTAAAATCTTCCAAAACCTCGAGGCTCTAAATCCAATTATAATTAAGAATGATAATGACCTGGCTTTTAAATGACACCACTAATAATATTGTTAATGTCCTGGTTCTGGCAATCTATTCATCCTTTCTTGGCAAAGTGGCTATCTATTATCGATGGCTTTTTAGAAGTTCCCACAAACAACGCCATTGATTATGTCTATTTATATCTTATGGGCTTGAAGGCCAAGTTGAGGCCTTAGATAATATTGTTAATGTCCTGGTTCTAGCAATCTATTCATCATTCCTTGGCAAAACGGCTAGTAGATCATGCTTATTACATGTAAAATGTCATTTTTTATATATTTAGGCACTCTTCAACAATTAAATTAATGTCAGTTCAGAGGGAGATCAATTATACTTTTGAGAAAATAATTGTTTAAGATAGATCTACCATTGTAAAATAGAGAGAAGAAAATTGAACTTGCATAGAGATTATCTTCTTCTTTTTTTATAGCCCTTGAGGTCTTTTTCCCTGTTCTAGGGGAAATGGTTGGTGTATTAGCAAAATATATATGTCCTATCAAGATAAAGAATCTCTTACAAATCAAGATAAGATATCCTTGTCTTGTTAGGAAAAAAATATCCCTGACTTATCATGATAAATATCTTTGACCTACGGTCTTATTGGGGAGTTTGAGATTCTTTTGGAGTTAAAGAAAGCATAGGACTAGCATTGGTGAATCTGGTAGATTGTCAAACTCATAGACATTGGAAGATGGTGAGTCTGGTAGCTCACTAGACCCACGTGTGTCTAGGCTCAGCGCTTGGCTAAGCTTAGAGATAATGAGTTTGGCAACTCACCAAACTTATACACGCCTAGACTCAATGATTGACTGAGCCCAGAGATAATGAGTCTGGCAACTCACTAGACCCTTGTATATTTAAGCTTAATGCTTGTCCATGCCTAGAGATGGTGGTTCATAACCCTCTCTTTAGCCATACTTCTGAAAGACAGTCCCACATAAACAAAAAACAATAAATATTGATCCATCACACACCTATAAAATATAAATTCTTTGCACAATACACACATACTCTCTAGTGTTGAATTCATGTGGGCTTTGAGTTATGAGATTTGTTCATATTCTTTAGTTTTGGAACATATGGTGTAGATTTGGGATTTTAAACTAATTAGTTTTGGAATATCAAGAGATTTGACATTTTAAATTTTTGTTTTTTTATTTGATCAAAGATTAAGAGACTATAAAAAAAAGATTAGTGGAATTTAATTACTCAATTATTTGTTATTGGCAAGGAGATAAACTAGAAATAATATAGGTGGTTGTAGAGTTGGTTCAACTCATCTCTTCTCATTAAAAAAAAAAAAACCATAAAGAAAAAAAATAAGGACCTCATGAATTTATTAAATATTAATGAAAAAAAGGTAGATTTTATCATTTGAATTTTTTGAAAAAAAAATTATGTAAATGGATAAATAGGTGGCGTCAACAACACGTTTCTAAAAGAAAAGGAACGATAAAATAAAAGGATTTATTTCCCATCTTTTATGGCATTTTACAACAACAAAAAAATTATGTTCCACTTGGGGTAACTTTGTAAACCACGTGATAGTTTTCACCTAGAAAATAATAATAATAACCCCTAAACCAAACCAAAATAAAAGGCAAATAAAAGTAAGATCTGAAACTTGGAGGGTGGCGTCACACTATCAAATATTGCATAGTTAAGCTCAAGGAGAGGGGCTGTATCAATCAAAAGAGTGCAAACTCCTAGATAAATCCAAGGTTTGCCTAAATTGTGATATGCTGGACAAACTTGCAAGAGTCTGTGAAGGATTAAGACATCAATATTTTTTTTTTTTTTTTGTATTTTGATATATTGATATTAAAAATAACAAATACAAAATCTGAAAAACAAATCATAAAAAATACTTTTAAAAAACTTGTACTCTAATACCAAACATACAAGCAAAGATTGCATGTGGACTCTAGGTCGCATGAAATCTGCCTCAAGAGATTTCAAATTAACAACGGAAATTGTTCGGCTAATTGAAAATAAATGACAAGAAGTTTGTTTGTGCTTCAAAAACTTGGGGAAGTCCGTGGAAGAAAGAATATAACAGTAACATTTAGTACCTGCATGCCACACATCTTTTGTACAAGCCATTTAACAAATAGAATCAATACTGGTAACAATAAGGAACTTTGTTGAATTTCTTATGGAACAACTGAGAAAGCACATTTTTGAATAGTTTAAAACGGGGGTAGCCTGCTGTTCAAGGACAACTGAGAAACCATGCAAACTAGGAAGAGCAGCAGCCAGTGTTCTGGTTAACAGGCTGTCCACGTATCTGCACGGTGGGTGGCCTCGCATTGTTCGCTGCAGGTTGACTTGCCATCCTGTGGAAGTAGAGGAAATTATGAGGAAAGGAAACTTGCAAAGAAACGTACTTGTTTCTTTACCGCTCAACAACAACTTTTTCTCCGTGCATCTGCTCACTTTAAATCTATGTTCTAGTATTTCACAAATATATATATATATCACCAATTCATTTAAAAAGGTACCTGTTCTTGATGTCAGCAGCCATGGCCATAAAGGCTTGCTCCACATTGATGGCATTTTTTGCACTTGTTTCCATGAAGGGAATACCAATTTCATCTGCAAATGCCTTTTGAAAGCCAGATAAACAGTAGGAAAACAAGCATACTTTAGTAATCAGTAGTTCAGAAGCAACTATGGCGATAGATGATAGCAAGGGAGATCAGTTTTACCTTAGCTGTTTCATATGAAACAACTTTGTTGGCAGTGAGGTCAGACTTGTTCCCAACCAGAAGCTTATTAACATTTTCACTTGCATATCGATCAATTTCATTTAACCATTGCTTAACATTGTTGAAACTCTCTTGGTCTGTCACGTCATAAACTATCTGCGACATGATGCAGCATTAACAAAAACAAATTTAGGGATACAAGAGGTAAAATGCCAAAAATATAAAATGTATGCCAAACTCACTATAATGCCATGTGCCCCACGGTAGTAGCTGCTAGTGATTGTCCTGAACCGCTCTTGCCCTGCAGTGTCCCACTGGAAAAGGACACAAGGCAGACATAACCAGCAAACAGAAGAAAATTTGACATGAACATTGTTGTTATCCATTTTTGGCCACCCACATAAACAAAAAATCAGAAAAAAAACAAAAAAACAAAAACAATTGAAAAAATGTTGGAAGAAAATAAAAAATATATCAATGAGAAGAATATACTAGAACACCCAGGAAATTGCCAAAAACTAATTGAGACTAATACAAGATTAGGAAATTTGACAGTGTATTTTCAAGGGATTAAGGCTCTATTGGCAAAGAAAAACTCAATTTGAGAAAGGAAATTCAAAATTGAATGTTTAAGGACTCAATTGGAATCTTTCAAGGTCTAATTGAATTTATTGAGGGATTAATAGCATGAAAAATTGATTTTTTGAAGTCAATTTAAGCATTAATTAGAAGAAATTAGAGTCTGGGGGTTGAATTGCAATTTTTAAGAGTTATTTTAGTCAAATTAGGACCTTAATTACATAAATATTGAAGTTTGATGAGCAATTAGGGACATGATTGAAGAAATCCAAAATTAAAGATCAAACTGAAAAAGACGCGTGAATGTAAGGGCTGAAATTGATTATATCAAGGGTCAAATTGAATAAATTGAAAGTTTGTTGGTCAATTGAGGATCAGAATACACAAATTCAGAACCAAGAACTAAAATGAAAATAGCGATCAACTTTGGGGTTGCCAATTGATTTTGGCAAAGGTGAAATTGCATAAAATTAAAAGTCTGGAAGCAATTACGGATACAATTCAAAGCAATTGGAAGAATAGAAACTCAATTGAAATTTGTAACGACGTATCGTTCAGACTTAATGAAGAGAAGATGAATGGCACATCGTTTGTCACCTTGCACCTTTGTTTTGCTAATTTTGGCCGATCGAGTTGGAAACTTCAAACGCATGAATGTAGAGTTACAGACATCTAAAATGAGCGAGGTTGGATCTAAATGAAAGGTGTGCACGGTGCACCCCTTCTATCAATTTCAGGTGGTCTTAGGCAATGATAACATCAGAATTGCTCCAACATGGCCTCGAAAGTGGGCAACTCAGCCAACACCAACAGTGCAACTATCATGCAAAAACCGATTTGGTTTTCGCATGTTCACACACAAAGGCTCCTTGATGGGCTCTTATCAAAGGGTTTACAACACTTCTCTTAACACCAAGAGGTCAGAAATGGATTCAAGACCTCCTAAAACCCTAGAAAAAACCTATAAATACCCCTTTCAAGATCAAGAAAAAGGGCGGAAAAACGTAAAGAGAGGAAAAAGAAAAAAAATATTGACAAGGAAGCTAAGTGTGAAGGTTTGAGAGGCTAACACAAAATTTTCTCAAGTTTCTTAATCTTAGCAAGTTTGTGAGAGGCAAAACTTTCCAAATAAAAGAAAAGAGAGAGAATAGCTATTCTAGGTATATCATCTGATCCAAAAGCAAGCCTTTGTGGCCTACTTCAGGTGTTTTTTTATTTGTTTTGTTTTATATTAATGTTTACAAGTATAGAAAAGAGGTTTAGAATGTTTAACAAATGATGTTACATTCACCTCTTTGTTGCTGTGATATTTATTTAATGAAGTTATTTTGATATTTTTGATACATTAAAGTTTCTGTTTAAGTTTGTTTTTGATATCTATTAAAATTTCTGGGCTTGACAGTGGCTGCCCTTGCTAGAGATTTTCTGGGTTTTCTGGGTATGTTCTTCATGTTTTTTGAAAGAACATTGCCTTGACCCCTAGATTCGGACCATGTTTGGTCCATTTCTTTGCACAAACACCTTCATTATGCATAATTAGGAGATAATTTAGTGTTTATTTGCATCAATAACATGTTTTTTTTATAGGTTTTAATCCTAGGGTTTCGATTTTGAACCGAAACCCATTTTGAAAAAAATCATGATGTTTTAGTGATAATCGAAGAAAATGGATACAAGATTATTGGTCCTTGCATAATTTCCAACATGTATGTGCCTTTATTTTGACCAATTCTGGTCTTTTTGGAACCCATGTTGTAGGGTTCATGTTCGATGTTCTTGGTGTTCCATCTTTTTTGTGTGTTTGATCTATTTTGTTCAAGAATTTTTTTAGTTTGTGTTTTTTTGGGTGTTTAATCTATTTTTTGGCTTTAGTTTTGTTTTTGGGTTGTTTTCAGATCAAACCAGAATTTTTTGTTCGGTTTATGGTTGAATAAAAAATTTCGGACCAACCCCATCGGGTCGTATAAAAAAAAAATGGGTCAAAGGGTGTTTGGTTTGCCATAAATTTTTTTAAAGGGTTTTAATACCCACATGATATCGGGTAGTAGATCAAAGCAATCAAGTCACAAATACAACTAAAATTTGAAAATCAGAGGATCGCAATACTATTCATTATACCAGACGCACGAGGAGTTGAAGACACAAAAAAGTTAGTATAATAGAAACAGGAGACAAACATAAAATAAGTCTCGAACAATTCTCAAAATGATGTTATTGGGAGCTACCCTATTAAAACTTGAGGTGTTAACGGTAATAAGTTTCCCCTGAATACTAAACAAACAATATCTCAGAATATGAAAAGAGCATCTTACAATTTGAAGTTTAATGGTTTTTCCATCTTGCTCCACAGTGCGAATTTTCTGCAGAACAGAAAATCAAATTTATCAGTCGCATTCTCAAATCAAACCAACATTTGCGCAAGTCAATAACTCTCTAGATGCTTACGAAGTCAACTCCAATTGTGCTGATGTAACTTTCCAGATAGGAATCATCCTGCATTGAAAAGATTAAAAAAAAAGCAAGTTCAACGCATCAAACCTTCACAATCTAATGAGCTTGCAATGACTGCAATCAGCAAAAAGAGAAGACAAGAGGCCAAAAAAATTTAATCTTACAGCAAATCTCAAAAGCAGACATGATTTGCCAACACCAGAATCCCCAATTAGCAAAAGCTTAAACAAATAATCACTGCCACCAAAACAAAATTATTCAATTTAATTACAACCCATATCATAAAACTGAAGCACACACAAAACCCACAAACCAGAACCAATGAATCACCCTTATTACTACAGATCCAATTAACCCCCTAAAATATTTTCACATATCCCAACAAAATCCAATTCTTTATACGAAAAGTTACAAAAAAAAGTCGAGATCTTTGTAACTTACTATTCAGGTGTCATGGCTGTTAGTAAATTCGACCGGGAATTGAACCGGTCTGGAGAGTAACGAATCTGAAATCTGACAGGCAAAGGTAAAAACTAAGAGAAAGACAGTTATGACGACGATAAAAATGGAAAAACAAGAAGTTTTGTTTATGTATGTATATAAATAAATATATATGGGACCGTCAGCTTGGGGGCTTTAAATAGTTAATATAACATAGGACCAGCCCGAGTGGCAGACTGATTGCTAATATATGGACCGTTCAACTTCAATACCAAAAAGGGAACAACCCGAAACTTACAAAGCCCAACAGACATTAAGAACACTTGTGTGTGATTACGTACTGTTTGTTTTTATATTTTAAAAGTATTTAAAAAAATTAAATTTTTTTTTATATTTTAAATTAATATTTTTTAATATTTTTAGATTATTTTAATGTGCTATATTAAAAATAATTTTTAACTCACATAGTGGCATTACCTTCAACATCTTGAATGCAGCTGCTTGAGGGGACGTTAAAAGGAAGAAACCTTAGATAAATTTTAAGAGTCTCGAGCCATGGCTTCCTATGATTTTTGGCTCAGCTTCATGTTGGCAAAGTAGAATTGTTTTAAACATCTTGAATGCAGCTCAAGGGGATGCTAAAAGTAGGGGTGAGCAAAAAAACCGAAAAACCGAGAAAACCGGAAAAAAAATAATCGAGAAAACCGAACCGAAAAAAAAAACCAAATTAACCGATTAAAAAATCACAAAAAAAATTTGGTTCGGTTCGGTTTCGGTTTTCAAAGTCTGAACCGATTGAACCGAACCAGTTCAACCAAGCCACCACTTAAAAATAAAACAAGTATAAATAGAAAGTTTTATAACCCTAAACCTACATTCAGCCGCCGCCCCCCCTCCCTCCCTTCCTTTGCTCTCTGTCTCTTCATCTCTCTCCCTCCCTTCCTTTGCTCTCTACATCTCCCCCTCATCTCTCCTCTCTTATTTTTCTTCATGCTCAGCTCCACGATTGTTACTCATTAGTTGTTAAACTCCTGCTCCATGCTCCTTTGCTTAAGCTCCATCTCCTTCAGCCGCCCCCTCTCCTTGTTCCCTGTCTCTCATCTCTCAACTGATTTGAGTTAAATCTGTTTTATTCTCTTCCATGCCCTTTATCTCTGTCTCTCATCTCTCGGATCTGCATGTTCTTGGCCTAAATATTGTGGTTTTGTGGTGCTTGACAGTTTTATAATTGCTTTTGAAAATGCTTCTGGTTGAATCCAGTAATCATGGACTCGATCTAATCTTTGGTGACCTCAATATGATGAGATTTGGGTGCGATGCTGAGAATTGCTTTAATGCTTTCTATTTGTTTGCAATTGGTAGGCCTTGTAACATTCCCTGGAGAAGGAGTGAATTGAATCTGAAATTAGCTTGAGCATCATAATTTCGGTTTGAACCGATTTGGAAGGGAAAAAAACCGAACCGAACCGAACCGAAATTAATCGGTTTGAACCGGTTTTTGGTTCGGTTCGGTTCAAAAACTAAAAAAAAAAAAATCAGTTTGGTTGTTTATTTTGGTCCAAAACCGGACCGAACCGAAAATGCTCAGCCCTATCTGAAAGCAGTAGACTTGGGCCCGCAGGAACTTGTGAATTTACAGTTACTATCAAGTCAAATTCGAGCCTGTATGGCAGTATACAATATTTTGCCCAAATCCAGGTTAGGTCCATCCAGGCCTGTGTAGGCCGGCAACAATCCATTGCAAATAAGATAACGAAAAGGGCGGAAAGAAATTTATGCTTCAAACTATTGAAGAACACTCCAAACGTTGTCCAATTCAGAAAACAGGCATTGAAAGTGACAATTTTCAAAAGGTCTGGATTATTTCTCACGATACTTATCTGGGTTCTGCTGGGTAACAAACTGCCTTCTGTCAATTGCTGTTACTGCCTTCTGTCAATTGCATCGGCAAGCACCCATTCGATGGCAGACCCACCACCGTCAACCTACGCCCTCCCGCATAGGATAACCTTTGTGGTATTCATGATTACAATAAAGATATTAAGCAATCGTAAAAAATATGAAATATACCTCAAAAGCTTTAAACTTAACATGCAAATTAAAATTCACAATCTAAAATCTGTTTGGTTAAAATTGATCCTTTTTGTTTTTTGCAGTTGATCACGTATGATTTTTAAATACTTACGAAACGCAGCGGATAGATGGTTAACTCTTTTTTGCAGTTGATCACATAGGATTTGACATCCGATTAGATCTTTTTTCATAATTGCTTTCTAGTCCTTAAAAGTCAATGAGCATTCAAACCATCCTGAGATTCATACATGTGTTGCGTCTGTGCACGCTCACATATGATATGCTTTTGTATATTAAAATAGACTGCATTTATACAGTTCGATGTTTTACAAGACCGTTATTCTCTTCGACAGTTGATAAAACGTAGTGGTTTCCCCCTTTATCTGGCATTGTTTCTGAGTGAAAGGGGCCAAGACTTGCTGCATACTACTTTCTGAGGTCATTTTGTTACAAGATGCCAGCTTCTGTCCAAGTAGGTGTCCATGTTATGTAGTTTTTAGTCTACTAGGAAAGCAGGAGAGTACTGGTGTTTGCTTTTATACTGTAGAAAAACTTAGAACTTCGGAGATCATACAGTTATCTTGGTCAATTTTCTCTGGTACACGGGTCTCAAACATGCACATTGCTTTTTGGTTTGTCCAGATTTAGGTGACATAGGTTTAGGGAAACTATAATGAAACTCATGATGTCCTGTTGATTTTTACGTGAAAATCAGCTTGTACTGCTTTATTGAGGCATTTAATAATCAAGCTGCACCGATATGATTTTTATTCCACACCGGTCTGCAAGTCCGTTTAGAAACATATATAATGGATGGAGGAAGCTGGCACTGGAATTACAAGATAAATGTCGCTCATATTTAGTTGGAATTGGTAGAGATGTAAAAGTTGACAGTCGTTCGATCTGGTGCAATATGAATCATGGTTCACAAATGAACTGGAAAGCTCACCTTTGTAGTATTAACTGGTTAAACACAAGTTAAACCATTTACTCGTAGGATCCCTTTTGCAGTAATGCTTTGAATTAGAATCTTGTAAAGCCTGCACCGTATCGGCTAGCTCTTGTAACTTTCTTCATTATAAATACACACTTTTTTCCCTTCTGTGATATAATAATGTACATCCAGTGTACAAACAATGTAAGAATTCAAGCAATAAAAGTACTATTTCCATAGTTATAAAACTTGATAAAGCCTAATAAATCAACTCGATGACGCACCAGCCCGAGCCCGAGCCGAGTTTTACCTCGAACAATTGTTTTCTACCAAAATACTGTCATTTCGTCTTTTTTTAAAAAATTATAGCTTGGGTTGACCTGTTGACTTATAGGTCAACACTCGGGTCAACCCGGATCTTATGCCAGGTGAACCCCGGGGTTGGATCTTATAATTGTGCATATCTCTCTCTTTTTACCTTTTTTTTCTTTCCATGAGAAAATATATTGAATTGGTTTATAGTTATTTTTAGAGTTCCGATCAGCTGCAGTTGAATCTTTGATTTATCTAAATTTTGTAACGTGGTTATGCTCTTTTCTATTCCAGATTGAATTATATTTGATTCTAACATCAGCTACTGTAGGTAAGTCGCAGGCTTTACTGGTATATATGACGAGAGAACCAAAGAAAACATTGAAAAAAAAAAAAGCGCCGTGGGTGCTGCTGAGACAAATAAGCTATGGGGAGGATTGAAGTGATCGCAGCGAAGAATTGATATAAAAGATTGAAACGTTCTTCGTTGCAAGTATATTGGTTATTAACTCATTGTGAACTGACCAGTACCAATTGTTTTGAGTGCATCTTTGGAGTTTACTTTCGCTTGTTCAAGCTGCCTGAAAACTAATTTTTACTACAGCTTTCAATTCAACTCTTTAATTGGATTTGCTGCTGCTCTGATTTCTGAGTTTCATCAATTTGAAAATCGAGCAACTTAACTTGCTATAATTCTTTGTATATCCTTACACAAAATGCACCAACTCTAAAAATTGTAACAGCTCGGGATTAATTAGTACATTTGATTTTATGCCAGGTTGGTTCTGAGCCAGTGTCATGAGGATGAAAGCTATGAAGGTTGAAAGCAATCGCCATGGTTCGCATTGAAACTTTACTATTTATTCTTTTTGGTGCAAGGTAGCCCGTGT
>Ga0307515_10001193_pt1 | contig 59425 bp, 52 predicted proteins | sample 17_EM_MG_FD_194513 | JGI IMG/M metagenome (GOLD analysis project Ga0307515, IMG submission 194513) | Populus trichocarpa ectomycorrhiza microbial communities from riparian zone in the Pacific Northwest, United States - 17_EM | ecosystem: Host-associated > Plants > Roots > Unclassified | place... | reverse complement strand
CAAGCCCGGGAAAGTACGCGGTTTTGGAAGATCGAAGTTCAAATCGGCACCAAACAAAATCGGCCGCTAGGCCGCGCCAATGCTTGTGAATCGGCGTGACGAGCCTCGTTTAACCGGACAGTAGTGGATGCACATCCCGATGAGGATGGCGGCTGCAGCCTTTCGAATGGCGTTCTTCATACACTCCCTCCGCTTGTTTGATATGGGTTATGAGCGGGCGCCCCTCGGAGCCCGAGTTGATTATTCCGCATGTACCTGCGCTGCCCAGGCTTGGTGCCGACACCGGCGGTTCTCTCTGTTCCGGGCTGGCACATCCATTGCTTGTATACAAGAAGGTGTTCACTACCAGCCTCGCGGCGGTGCGTGCAGACGGGCACGACTCGTGCGGTGGCTTTCTTCAACGGCACAGGAGCGCAGCGATGGCACGTACAGAGTTCAATCGGCGGGATGTTCTCAAGAGTGCGGGGGCCGTTGGTGCCACTGCGGCACTCGGGGGCTTGAGCGGGCTGGCACAGGCGCAGGCGCCCATCACCGTCGGCTTCATCTACGTCGGCCCGCGAGACGACTACGGCTACAACCAGGCCCACGCCGAGGCGGTGGCTGAGGTCAAGAAGCTGCCTGGCATCAAGGCCATCGAAGAAGAGAACGTGCCCGAGACCACCGCGGTGCAGAAGACCATGCAGGGCATGATCTCGCAAGACGGCGCCACGCTGTTGTTCCCCACCTCGTTCGGCTACTTCGACCCGCACATGCTGGCGGTGGCGGGCAAGAATCCCAACGTGCGCTTCGCCCATTGCGGCGGCATGTGGACCGAGGGCAAACACCCCAAGAACACCGGCAGCTTCTTCGGCTACATCGACGAGGGCCAGTACCTCAACGGCGTGATCGCCGGCCACATGAGCAAGAGCAAGAAGATCGGCTTCATTGCCGCCAAGCCGATCCCGCAGGTGCTGCGCAACATCAACGCCTTCACCATGGGCGCGCGCTCCGTCGACCCGAGCATCACCACCACGGTGATCTTCACCGGCGACTGGTCGATGCCGGTGAAAGAAGCCGAAGCCACCAACAGCCTGGCCGACCAGAACGTCGACGTGTTCACCATGCACGTCGACGGCCCCAAGGTGATCGTCGAAACCGCAGCCAAGCGCGGCAAGTTCGTCTGCGGCTACCACGCCAGCCAGGCCAAGCTCGCACCCAACGCCTACCTCACCGGCGCCGAGTGGAACTGGATCACCGCCTACAAGACCATCATCGACGCAGCCCGCACCGGCAAGCCGCACCCGAACTTCGTGCGTGGTGGCTTGAAGGAAGGCTTCGTGAAACCGTCTCCCTACGGCGGCATGGTCACGGCCGCTGCGAAGAAGAGCGCCGACGACGTGAAGGCCGCGATGGTCGCCGGCAAGTTCGACATCTTCAAGGGTCCGCTGAAGGACAACACCGGCAAGGTTGTCATCCCTGCGGGCAAGGCCTTCAAGCAGACCGACATCGAACTCGAAGGCATGAACTACCTGGTCGAAGGTGTGATCGGAAAAGCCTGACCTGACGCAAGACAGCCATGGCACTTTCGACCCGCACCACCGACACGATCGAGGCCATCGCCTTGCCCGTGATGGCCATGGCGGGTGCGCTGCTGTTGTTCGGCGTTTTCATCTGGGCGGGCGGCAAGAACCCGGTCGAGGCCTGGGCGCTGCTGTTCAAAGGCGCTTTTGGCGACTGGTTCTCGTGGCAGAACTCGTTGCAGCGCGCCGCGCCGCTGATGCTCACTGCGCTGTGCGTTGCCATCCCGGCGCGTGCGGGGCTGGTGGTGATTGGCGGCGAGGGTGCGCTGGTGCTGGGTGGCTTGGCCTGTGCCGCAGTGCCCTACGTGTTTGCTCCGCCCGAGAACTCCTTCGGAACGGCGATCCTGCTGCTCGCTGCGGCCTTGGCCGGGGGCGTGTGGATCGCCGTCGTGGGGCTGCTGCGGCAGAAGCGCGGCGTCAACGAAACCATCAGCAGCCTGCTGCTGGCGTACACGGCGATTGCCCTGTTCAAGCACTTCGTCGAAGGCCCGATGCGCGACCCGGCGAGCCTGAACAAGCCGTCGACCCGCACCATCGCCGAGGGCTTGCGCATCGGCGGCATCGCCGGTACCGACATCCACTGGGGCCTGGTCTTCGGCGTGGTGGTGTGCGTACTGCTCGGCCTGTGGCTCTTCTTCACCACCTCGGGGTTTGCAACGCGCATCGTCGGCGGCAATGCGCGCGCGGCCTTGCTGGTCGGCCTGCCGAGCCCGCGGATCATCGTGGTGTCTTGTGCGATCGGCGGGGGCTGCGCCGGCTTGGCGGGCGGCATTGAAGTGGCTGCGGTTCACAACAACGCCAATGCTTCGTTGATTGCAGGCCTGGGCTACACGGGCATCCTGGTGTCGTTCGTGGCGCGGCACAACCCCTGGGCGGTGATGCCGGTGGCTGTGTTGTTTGGCGGGTTCGGGGCGGCGGGGAGCTTGTTGCAGCGGCGCATGGATGTGCCGGATGCGTCGGTGATGGTGTTGCAGGGGTTTGCGTTCTTGTTGATTTTGGCGAGTGAGGCGCTGAGGGGGAAGTTGTTTGCGGCGCGGGCGCCGAAGGTGGTGGTTGCGGCTGGGCCGTTGCCTTCTGTGATCAAGGCAAACGTATGAGGCACTGGCCGTTTGGGCTGGGTCTGCCGAGGCTTGACTCGCATGCCACTACCCGCCCAGCCGTTCGGGCTGAGCTTGTCGAAGCCTGGTGCGCATGCCCCCAACCGTTCGGGCTGACCCTTCGACGGGGCTCAGGACAGGGTTCGCCTGCGGCGGGTCGAAGCCTTGTGCCTCTTGTGCCTGCATGCGCATGTGGATCTTGTTCACTGCGTGAGGCCGCGCCGGGTTTTCGTCCCGGCAGCCGACCTCCTTTCTTGTATCGACAAGAAAGGAGGCAAAGAAGCGACCCCTGCCTCCTCGGCCCTTGCTGCGCAAGGGCTGCCTTGCGCTGCTCGGTCTTTGCAGCTCGCGCCCAACTCGCTTCGTTCACTACGTTCACTGCGCTCAAACAAACGGCGCGAAGTCAGTTGACGAAGCGTGCTGCGCACGCAGCTGCAAAGCCCTGCGCTGCTCAGCTCGTCCGAAGGGGGAGACGAACACCAGATTCGCCTCGCTGCGCATCGGCGCGATGGCGCGTCGCTTTGCTCGCGCCCAATGCGAAGCGAGGTGGAATAGGGAAAGTTTGCGAAGCAAACGACCGTATTGCTCTTGGGCCCCGTGGGAGGCGTCGAGGAGCGCAGGGGTTTGGGGCCGCGCGCGCAAGCGCGCTTCGTCAACTGACTTCGCGCCGTTTGTTTGAACGAAGTGAGTTTGGCGCGGGCCCCGAACACCGAGCACCGCAGAGCAGTCCGGCCCGAGCCGGACCGCCTCCGTCGGGTCGCCTTTTCTTTGGTGACTTTCTTTTGGCGAAGCAAAAGAAAGTTACTGCCCTGTCGGGGGCACATCCCGACGCGGCCTCACGCAGTGAACAACCACCACGCAAAAGCAACACGAGGCTTCGATACCTCAGCCCGAACGGCTGTGGGTATGCGAACAAGGCTTCGACAGGCTCAGCCCGAACGGGTGGGATGGAGGTGCGCGAGCCAAGCTTCGACAAGCTCAGCCCGAACGGGATGAGCACCACAACAAGGAAGAGTGCATGAGCAACACCGACCTCTTCCTCAACGTCCTGGTCGCCGTCCTAGGCGGCGCCATCCGCGTAGGCACCCCCTTCCTGATGGTCAGCCTGGGCGAATGCATCACCGAAAAATCCGGCCGCATCAACCTCGGCCTCGAAGGCGTGCTCGTCTTCTCTGCGATGGCCGGTTTCGGCGGCGCCTACCTCATCGGCAACGTGTGGGTCGGCGTGATGCTCGCAGGCGCCAGCGGCGCGTTGCTCGCGTTGCTGCATGGCCTCGTCTGCTCGCTGCCGAGAGTCAATGACGTCGCCACCGGCATCGCGCTGATGCTGCTCGGCAGCGGCCTCGCGTTCTACCTCGGCAAGCCGCTGATCCAGCCGCAGGCTCCGCAGATCCCGTCGCTGAACCTCGGCGACTGGAGCAGCTCGGCCCAGATCAAGTCGGCACTGCAGATCAACATGCTGTTCCCCATCGGCGTCGCAATCGCGGCGCTGCTGGCCTGGGGCTTCAAGGCGACGCGCTTCGGCCTCATCCTGCGCATGGCTGGTGATTCGAGCGATGCCGCACGCGCGCTCGGCTACTCGGTCAACGGCATCCGCATCGCGGCCACCTGCGCGGGCGGGTTCATCGCGGGTCTGGGTGGTGCGTCGCTGTCGCTGTACTACCCCGGCAGCTGGAACGAAGGCCTCTCCAGCGGGCAAGGCCTGATCGCGGTGGCGCTGGTGATCTTCGCGCGATGGAACCCGTGGCGCTGCCTGGGCGCCGCGCTCTTGTTCGGCGGCGCCGGCGCACTCGGCCCGGCACTGCAATCGGTGGGCATCAGCAGCGGCTACTACCTCTTCAACGCGGTTCCATACGTGCTCACGCTGGTGATCCTGATCTGGAGCTGCTCGCCCACCCGCAGCGTGAAGGGTGCGCCGATGGAACTGGGTGTTACGCGATAGGAGGTGGGTGATGAGCGGACTGGGTGGCTTGAACAAATCTACGCACGGCGGTATCGCGGCCGATCCGTACCGCTGGCCTTACGACGGCAACATGACGCCGCAGAACACCGCGCTTGTCGTGATCGACATGCAGGTCGACTTCTGCGGCGAGGGCGGCTACGTCGACAAGATGGGCTACGACATCTCGCTGACGCGCGCGCCCATCGAGCCCTTGAAGCGCCTGTTCGCTGCGATGCGCGGTGCGGGCTACCCCATCATCCACACCCGAGAAGGGCACAAGCCCGACCTCAGCGACCTGCCCGCGAACAAGCGCTGGCGCTCGCGGCAGATCGGCACCGACGGCATCGGCATCGGCGACATGGGGCCGTGCGGGCGCATCCTCACGATCGGCGAGCCGGGGTGGGAAATCATTCCCGAGCTGGCACCGTTGCCGGGTGAGCCGGTGATCGACAAGCCGGGCAAGGGGTCGTTCTATGCGACGAACTTTGATTTGATCTTGCACACGCGGGGTATTCGCAATTTGATCCTCACGGGGATCACCACCGATGTGTGTGTGCATACGACGATGCGGGATGCGAACGATCGGGGATATGAGTGTTTGATCTTGTCGGATTGCACGGCTGCTACTGATTTGGGGAATCACTTGGCGGCGTTGAAGATGGTGACGATGCAGGGGGGAGTGTTTGGGGCTGTGTCGGATTCGACGGCTGTGATTGAAGTGGTGGCGGGGTGATGTTTTCCTCGCCGCTTCGCGTGGATGCTTCTTCTGCCTACCGGCGGGTGCGCCGGGTAATCGCCCCGGCGGGCGTGTCACTTTCATTTGTCGCGTCAAATGAAAGTAACCAAAGCAAAGACGCATTCCACTTTGCTGTACCGCTTCGGCTGCTTCCTTCCGCGACTTGTCGCCAGCGGACAGACCCGGACCACGGCACACCTGTTCAAGGTACCCCACCCCTCGGCTCGCTGCGCATCGCCACAGCGCACGATGCGAAGCGAGGTGGGACAGGGAAAGTTTGCGAAGCAAACGACCGTATTGCTCTTGGGCCCCGTGGGAGGCGTCGAGGAGCGCAGGGGTTTGGGGCCGCGCGCGTAAGCGCGCTTCGTGAACTGACTTCGCGACGTTTGTCTGAGCGGCGTGAGCGCAGCGAACAAAGCGAGTTTGGCGCGAGGCCCCAAACACCGAGCACCGCAGAGCAGTCGGCCCTAGGCCGACCGCCTCCGTCGGGTCCCCCTTTCTTTGGTGACTTTCTTTCGGGGAAGCGAAAGAAAGTTACTGCCCTGTCGGGGGCATATCCCGACGCGGCCTCACGCAGTGAACCAGAGATACGCGAAAGCAGAACGAGGCTTCGATACCTCAGCCCGAACGGGCGGTGGTGCGCGAACGAGGCTTCGACAGGCTCAGGCCGAACGGGCAGAGGTACACCATGACAGCCCCCCTCACTCCCATCCCCCGCCCCACCGGCGCCCTGGCCCTCGACACCTTCGAGCTCACCAAGCGCTTCGGCGCCTTCACCGCCATGGACAAGGTCTCGCTCAAAGTGAGACCAGGCACCGTCCACGCCCTCCTTGGCGAAAACGGCGCAGGCAAAAGCACCCTCGTGAAATGCGTCGTCGGCTACCAGCGTGCCGAAGAAGGCGCCGTGCTGCTCGACGGCAGGGAACAAGACATCGCCTCGCCGGTGATCGCTCGCGACCTGGGCATCGGCATGGTCTACCAGCACTTCACCGTCGTGCCCGGCATGACGGTGGCCGAGAACCTGCTGCTCGCGCGCGGCCACCTGCCTGCGGTGATCGACTGGAAGAAGGAGCGCGCCGCGCTCGCCGCCTTCCTGCAAACCACGCCCTTCAAGCTCGACCTCGACGCCACGCCGCAGGAGCTCTCGGCCGGGCAGAAGCAGAAGCTCGAGATCCTGAAGCAGCTGTTGCTCAAGCCCCGCCTGCTGATCCTCGACGAACCCACCTCCGTGCTCACGCCGCAAGAGGCCGATGAAGTGCTGGGCTTGCTGCGCGACCGCGCGCATGCCGGCGAATGCAGCATCATCCTCATCACCCACAAGTTCCGCGAAGTGACGGCCTATGCCGATGACGTGAGCGTGCTGCGCAAGGGCAAGCTGGTGGCGGCGCACCGCGTTACTGACACCACGCCGCAGCAGCTTGCCGTCGAGATGGTGGGTGGCGACGATGACGCCAAGCGCGAGTTCGCCGCCCCCGTGCGCGCCGAGCGCGAGCGCGGCGAGCCGCGGCTGCAGGTGAAATCGCTCACCGTTGATGGCGACCGTGGGCAGATCGCCGTCGATGGCCTGAGCGTCAACGTCCATGCCGGCGAGATCGTCGGCGTGGCTGGTGTCTCCGGCAACGGCCAGCGCGAACTCGCCGAGGCCCTGGTGGGCCAGCGCCTGCGCGTCTCGGGCGAAGTGTGGGTCGGCTTGGAGAAGTTCACCGGCACCCGCGCGCAGAACCGGCGCCTCAAGGTGCGCAGCCTGCCCGAAGAGCCGCTGCGCAATGCCTGCGTGGGCGACATGAGCGTGTCCGACAACATCGGCCTGCGGGCGTTCGACGTTGCACCGGCGGCGCGCATGGGTTGGTTGCGCAGCCGCACCCAGCGCGAGCGGGCGCGCAAGCTGATCGCCGAGTTCGGCGTCAAGACGCGCGGTGAGCTGGCGCAGATCCGCTCGCTCAGCGGTGGCAACGTGCAGCGCGCCGTGCTGGCGCGCGAGCTGAGCGACGATGCCGACGTGCTGATCGTCTCCAACCCGGTGTTCGGCCTCGACTTCGCGGCTGTGGCCGAAATCCATCAACGCCTGATGGACGTGCGCAACCGCGGCGGGGCGGTGCTGCTGATCAGCGAAGACCTCGACGAGCTGCTCGCGCTGTCGGACCGCATCGCGGTGATGAGCGGTGGCAAGATCGTTCATGAGGCGGATGCACGGCAGGCCGACCGAAATCGGCTCGGCGCTTTCATGGGGGGCAGTGCCCATTGAACGGTCCAAAGAGAGCATGAGACACACACCATGATCACGATAGCCGCCCAACCCACCCCGTTCAGTTTCGAGCCCGCTCGCACAGCGCTGGTGATGATCGACATGCAACGCGACTTCATCGAGCCCGGGGGCTTCGGCGCCACGCTGGGCAACGACGTGTCGCTGCTGGAACCTGTGGTGCCTGCCGCAGCAGAGCTGATCGCGCTGTGCCGCGAACTCGGCGTGCTGGTGATCCATACGCAGGAGTGCCACGCGCCCGACCTCTCTGACTGCCCGCCCGCCAAGCTGCTGCGTGGCAAGCCGAGCCTGCGCATCGGCGACCCGGGCAGCATGGGCCGCATCCTGATCAAGGGCGAGCCGGGCGCGGGCTTCGTGCCCGAGCTGTTGCCGCAAGAGGGCGACGTCGTGATCGCGAAGCCGGGCAAGGGTGCGTTCTACGGCACGCCGCTGACGGAAGAACTGCAATCGCGCGGCATCACGCACCTGATCTTCGGCGGCGTGACGACCGAGGTCTGCGTGCAGACCACGATGCGCGAGGCCAACGACCGCGGCTACGAATGCCTGATCGTCGAAGAGGCCACCGGCTCCTACTTCCCCGAGTTCAAGGAGTCGGCGCTCGCGATGATCCGCGCGCAGGGCGGCATCGTCGGCTGGACGGCCCGGCTGGCTGACATGCCACGGGTCGACTGAGAGGGGTCCCCTGGTGCGGGGGGCTGCATGCGGCTGATGCTTGCGCCACGGCGATTTTGTGTAAACATCTGCGTTCCAAAAAATCGTTCCAGGAACGGGGAGGTTGCATGAAAAAGGCATCACAGGTCCGCGCATTGCGCGGCAAGGCGGGCTGGGTTCTGAGCACGCTGGCGGTCGCCGGCTTGGCCGCGTGCGGCGGCGGGGGCGGTGACGGCGGCGGCACCCCGATCACCACCGGCCTCACTGCTTCGTCGGCCCTCGCACAGCGCTGCGTGGCACCTCGGTCGACTGATGTGCAAGGCACGGTCACCGACGAAAACAAATGGGTCCAGGCCTGGAACAACGAGACCTACCTCTGGTACGGCGAGGTGGTCGACCGCGGCCCCACCGCCTACAGCGACCCCATCACCTACTTCAGCACGCTGCGCACCACTGCCAAGACCGCCAGCAACAAGGACAAGGACCAGTTCCACTTCACCTACGGCACGCCAGAATGGGTGGCGCTGTCGCAAGGTGGCGAGAGCTTCGGCTATGGCTTCAACATCTCGCTGATTCGCAACACGCCGCCGCGCTTGGCGATGGTGGCGTATACCGACCCCGGAACTCCGGCCGCAACGGCCACTCCTCCCGTCCTCCGCGGCGCGCAAATCGTGTCGGTCGACGGGGTCGATGTTGTCAATGGCAGCGACACGGCCGTCCTGAACGCCGGCCTGTTCCCAGACAAGGCCGGTTCGCATACCTTCGGGGTTCTCGATCTGGGTTCTTCCACACCACGCAGCGTGACGCTCACTGCCGGCACGCTCGCCCTGGTGCCGGTGCAAAAGGTCGGCGCGCTGCCTGCGCCGAACCAGAGCGTGGGCTACCTCCAATTCAACGACCACATCGCCACGTCGGAGCAAGCGCTCATCAACGCGATCACGCAGCTCAAGGCGGCCAACGTCACCGACCTCGTGCTCGACATGCGCTACAACGGCGGCGGCTACCTCGACATCGCCAGCGAGCTGGCCTACATGATCGCCGGGCCGGTGACCACGCAAAACAAGACCTTCGAGCAGCTGCAGTTCAACGCCAAGAACCCCTTCAACTACAGCTTGGCGCAACGCACCACGCCCTTCCACACCACGGCGCTGGGGTTCTCGGCGACTAAAGGGCAGACGCTGCCCTACCTGGGCCTGAGCCGCGTCTACGTGCTGGCCGGCGGCGACACCTGCTCTGCGAGCGAAGCCGTGGTCAACGGCCTGCGCGGCGTGGGTGTGAGCGTCGTGCTGGTGGGCGACACCACCTGCGGCAAGCCTTATGGCTTCTACCCGCAGGACAACTGCAACACCACCTACTTCACCATTCAGTTCAAGGGTGTGAACCAGGCCGGCTTCGGTGACTATGCCGACGGCTTTGCGCCCACCTGCCCGGTGAGCGACGACTTCAACCACCAGCTCGGCGACCCGGCGGAAGCGCGGCTGGCCGTGGCGCTGGGGCACCGCACCACCGGCACCTGCCAGGCGGCGATGGCGCGTGCGCAGGCCTTGCGGGCCGATGGAACGGCTGAGACCAGCGGCCACCTGGTGCGCTCGGCGTTGCGCGAGAACCGCTTCTACCGAGCTCGCTGAGCGGACTGGCGCTGACACGAGGAACAGGACGCAGGGAGAGAAGATGAACTCGTTGCAATGCGTTGGGTTGGCATTGGTTGTGTCGCTCGCCGCTGCAAGCGTGAGCGCCGCACCACTGGTCTACCCCGATTCGCCGCGCAAGCCCGTTGAAGACAGCTTTCACGGCACCACCGTCAGCGAAGACTACCGCTGGCTCGAACAGAGCGATTCGAAAGAAGTGGTCGCCTGGATCGCCGCCCAGAACACGCTCACGCGCCAGGTGATCGACGCCTTGCCGCAGCGCAAGCCGATCAAGCAGGAACTGCTGGAGATGGTCGGCAGCGGGCGAGCCTCGCGCTTCGATTTCGAGTACGCCGGTGGCAAGCTGTTCGCCTTGAAGCGCCAGCCGCCGAAGGCGCAGAACGTGCTTGTGATGCTGAACGGCAAGGGCGACGTGTCTTCGGAAAGCGTGGTGCTCGACCCGACCCAACTCGACCCGAGCGGCAAGACCACGATCGACTGGTTCAAGCTGTCTCGCGACGGCAAGCTGGTGGCCGTGTCGCTGTCGAAGAACGGCAGCGAAGACGGCACGCTGTCTCTCTACAGCACCGACACCGGCAAGCCGCTGCCCGACACCGTGCCGCGCGTGCAGTACCCGACCGGCGGTGGCAGCGTGGCCTGGGCCACCGACGGCAAGGGCTTCTACTACACGCGCTATCCGCAGGGCAAAGAGCGCCCGCCTGAAGACGCCAACTTCTACCAGCAGGTCTACTTCCACAAGCTCGGCACGCCCGCCAAGGCCGACACCTACGTCATCGGCAAGGAGTTCCCACGCATCGCCGAGATCGCGCTACGGGCCAGCGAAGACGGCCGCCACCTGCTGGCCGACGTGGCCAACGGCGACGGGGGCGAACACGGCTTCTACCTGCGCAGCGGCAACGGGCCGTGGCGCCGCATCGCCGACTACACCGACGGCTTCCGCACGGCCGAATTCGGCCGCGACGGCAAGCTCTACGCGCTGGGCCTGAAGGGCTCTCCGCGCGGGCGCATCGTCGCGATGCCGCTGCGCAATGCGCAGGCCACCTTGCCGAAGATGCCGACGCTCATCCCCGAGTCGGATGCCGTGATCGAAGCCCTGGTGCCGACCGACAGCAAGCTGTACGTCGAGGTGCTGGTGGGCGGCCCGTCGGAGCTGCGCGCCTATGCACTCGATGGCCGCTCGCTCGGCACGCTCAGCGCGCAGCCGATCGCCAGCGTCAACGTCGGCGCACGGCTCGCGGGCGACGCCATCCTCTTCGGCAGCCAGAGCTTCGTGCAGGCCTTCAGCTGGTACGCCTACGACGGCAGCAGCAACGCGCCGGTGCGCACCGACCTGACGGATTCACCGGCCTACGCCGTCGACGGCGGCCTGCCCGGCGCCGAGGCGGTGCGTGAGATGGCAACCTCGAAAGACGGCACCCGCGTGCCCGTCAACATCGTGCGCATGAAAGGCACGCCGCTCGACGGCACGGCACCGGTGCTGCTCAGCGCCTACGGCGGCTATGGCGTTTCGATGCGGCCGCGCTTCTCGCGCAACACAGTGGCCTGGCTGCGCCACGGCGGCGTGTTCGCGTTGGCCAACATTCGCGGCGGCGGCGAGTTCGGTGAAGAGTGGCACGTGGCCGGCAACCTCACGCGCAAGCAGAACGTGTTCGACGACTTCATTGCCAGCGCCGAGCTCCTCGTGGCCCGCGGCTACACCAAGCCCGAGCGGCTCGCCATCCAGGGCGGCAGCAATGGCGGCTTGCTGATGGGCGCGGCACTGGTGCAGCGGCCCGACCTGTTCCGCGCGGTGGTCACGGCCGTCGGCATCTACGACATGCTGCGCGTGGAACTCACGCCGAACGGGGCCTTCAACGTCACCGAGTTCGGCAGCGTCAAGCAGCCCGACCAGTTCAAGGCCTTGTGCGGCTACTCGCCGATGCACCAGGTGAAGAACGGCACCGCCTACCCCGCGGTGTTGCTGACCACCGGCGAGCACGACGGTCGCGTGGCGCCCTGGATGTCGTACAAGATGGCGGCCCGTTTGCAAGCAGCGAACCCCGGCGGCCGCCCGGTGCTGCTGCGCGTGGCATCGGATGCTGGCCATGGCATGGGCACCTCGCTCTCGTCCGAGATCGACGAGCAGGCCGACGAGTTGTCGTTCCTGTTCGATCAGCTGGGCATGAAGTAGCGGCCTGTCAAAGCAGGTCCAGGCCGGGGTCGCCGGTGCGGTCGGCTTGCTGGTGGCGCTCGATGTCGTCGACGATGGCGACCAATGCGTCGCGTGCACGATCGGCGTCCCAGGGTGTCGGCGTCAGCGCTTCGTGGCGTTCGATGTCGAAGAGCATGGCGAGCCTTTCGATGCGTGCGGCAGGTCGGCGGACTATAGGACAGGGGCATCCGACCAGCCAGTAGACTTCGCCACCGCTCGCGCAGACACCTGCTATGACCTTGTTCGCTTTCCGTCTCGATACCGCCATTTCTGCTCCCTTGACGCGATGCTCCCTGTTGCTGGCCATGGCCCTGCTGTCCGGCTGCGCATCCGGCCCCGAGCCGGTGGTGCAGCCCGCGCGTTACGTGGTGGCGCCCGCGCCGGCCTACCCCGCTGCGTCGCGCCGCAACCAGGAGCAGGGCACCGTCACGCTGCGCGTGCAGGTGCGGGCCGATGAGTCGGTCGGCTTCGTCGACGTCAAGACGGGCTCGGGCTTCGCGCGGCTCGATGCGGCTGCCGTCGAGGCCGTGAAACGCGCCACATTCGCCGCAGCCAAAACCAAATCCGGCAAGAGCGTCGACAGCGTGCTCGTCGTGCCCGTTGCCTTCAAACTCGATTGACGTTCAGGAGAACACATGAGCCCCCACATCCAACAAACCCTGGTCGAAGCGCGCGCCGCGCTCGACGCTTTGATCACCAACGACACCACCTGCCGCGCCATCGACGAAGCCGGCAACCTGCTCGCCACGCTGTTCGAGAACGGCGGCCGCGTCTTCAGCTGTGGCAACGGCGGCTCGATGTGCGACGCGATGCACTTTGCCGAAGAGCTCTCGGGCCGCTACCGCGGCAACCGGCGCGCGCTGGCCGCAGTGGCCATCAGCGATGCGGGCTACATGAGCTGCGTGGCCAACGACTACGGCTATGAGCATGTGTTCTCGCGCTATCTCGAGGCCCATGCACGCCAGGGCGACGTGCTGGTGGCCATCAGCACCAGCGGCACCAGCGGCAACGTGCTCGCCGCCGTGCGCGTCGCCCAGCAGATCGGCATGAAGGTGATTGGCCTGTCGGGCCGGCCCGGCGCCACGCTGAGCCAGTTGGCCGACATCGACATCTGCACGCCCGGTGGCCAGTTCGCAGACCGCGTGCAGGAGCTTCACATCAAGGTGATCCACATCCTGATCGAGTCGGTGGAGCGGCGGCTGTTTCCCGAGAACTACGCGCCGGGCTGACCACCGGGAAGCGTGTGGGCAGGCGGGTTGCAACGCATGGACAGACCGCACATTTCAATCTAGATTGATGCGGAGGGGTGTCCGTACGGCGTGCGCAAACGAACGCATGCTGGGCGGCAACACGAGCGGAGTCCACTCCCGTGAATCAAGCGTTGCGGTGTCTACGGCGGCCAGGTGTCATCGCGTTGCTCGGCGTCTCGCTGCCGGTGCTGGCGGATTCGGTTCAGCTGGACCCGGTCGTCGTGACCGGCGCACGCGGGAGCGCCGGCTCTGCGCAGGAGCGCAAGCGGGTGAATGACGGCATCGTCGATTCGGTGGTGGCCTCCGACATCCACAAGCTGCCCGACCTGAGCGTCAGCGAGGCGGTGCAGCGTGTCACCGGCGTGCAGATCGTGCGCGACCGCGGCGAAGGCTCGGTGGTCTCGGTTCGCGGCCTGACCCAGGTCGAGACCACGCTCAACGGCCGCGAGGTGTTCACGGCGGGCAGCGGGCGCACGCTCGATTTCGCCGACATCTCGGCCGACATGGTGACCGGCATTGACGTTCACAAGACCTCGTCGGCCGATTGCATCGAAGGCGGCCTCGGCGGCACCATCGACCTGCGCACGCGCCGACCGTTCGACTTTGCGGGCGACGCCACCGTGCTGTCGGCACGGTCGATTCGCGGCGATCTGGTCGACCGAAACGCAGAGCAGTTCTCGGCGCTGCTCACCGGCCTGACGGCGGCCGACACCCCCGGGCGCGTGATGCCCAACCCCTACGGCGACTTTCTCGCCGGCCAGGCCGGCAGCATCGGCAGCTATCTGGTGGGCGACCTCAGCGGCGCCCGCAATGGTGTGGACTTGCGCAATTCATTCGGCATCACCCAGCCCATTCCCGCGGGCGGTGACCCGCTCAGCGTTTGGCGTATCAAGGAGCAGACGCATGCGCTGTACGTCGCGGGGGCCTTCCAGGCCATCCCGAATGAGCTGGACGGGCAGGCTGGCTTGCGCGTGGTGCACACGCGCGAGTCGGTCACCGGCACGCAGGCGGTGCCCGAGCACGGCCCTGTCGTGGCGCGCATCGCCTACAACTGGCGCAGCAAGTTCCGCACAGGTGTGAGCAGTATCGCGGGCACCCCCACCACCACTCAATCCTTCCCGATCTACACCTACGGCTACGGCTGGCTCGACGCCTCCTTCGGCTACCGCATCAATGACAAGGTGACCGTGACGCTGGAGGCGCCAACCTGCTGAAAACCCTGCGTCGCTCGTACTACGGCGCAGAGACCCGGCCGCAGAGCGCCTGGGTCAACGACCGGCAGGTGGCCGTCAGCCTCAGCGTGCAGTTCTGATGACGCAGCGCAAGCTGCATGCGGGCTCGCCTGATGGTCGGGCCCCAGTGGAATGGCTACATTCGAGACGTTACGCAGAGCCCACCCCCCGTCACCCCGAGCCATGCAGACTCTTTCCTGCTCCGATCGTGCCAACGCGCTGCACCTCGGGGTGCTCGTGAGGCGCTTCGCATATCTGCTTGTCGGGGCGCTGGTGTCGACCTTCGCCTTGGCGGCGGTGCCGCTCGACGATTGGCGCCGCCAGGCTGCCGAAGTGCGGACCCTGGCCGAGAACGATGCGCCCCAAGCCTACGCGCGGGCGCAGCAGTTGCAAAACGAACTCCCGGCAGACGCCCCCCCGGCCGACCGCGCCCGCATGCTCAACCTGCTTTCCCGCATCGAGATCTATCTCGCGCTCACCGATGCGGCCGGCCGCGACGCCGACCAGGCCGCCGAGCTGGCCCGCAGCAGCGGTGACCGTGTCGGCGAGGTCGAGGCCGCGCTCAACGTGGCCTTGAACGCGGTCAACCAGGGCCGCATCGACGCCGTGGTCGACGCGACCTCGCGCAGCATGACCTTGCTCGACGGCATGAACCGGCCCGACCTGCTCGGCGAGGCCCTGCTGCGCACGGCCATGACCTACCGCCGTGTCGGCCAGTTCGACGAATCGGTGGCGATGGCGATGCAGGCGATGGAGATCGCGCGGCGCAACAAGAACCCGCTGGCGCTGGCCTATGCGCACCAGGGCCTCGCCATCTCGTACGACCAGAGCGAGCGCTTGAACGAAGCCTTTGAACACTACGAGCGCATGCGCGAACAGGCCGTTGTCGCTCAGTCCAAGCTGCTGGAGGCCTACGCGATTGCCGGCCTCGGCGCGGTGAGCAGCAAGCGGGCCGACTACCCTGCCGCGAAGAAGCTGTACGAGCAGGCGATCACCATCTTCCGTTCGGTGGGTACGCCGTTCAACGTCAACTTCGCGCTGTTCGGGCTCGCCGCCAATCTGCGCAACCAGGGCCTTTACGCGCAGGCGCAGCGTCAGCTTGACGAAGTGGTCGAGGTCTACCGACAGCACCCGAACCGCATCGGCCAGTGGTACGCACTGAACGCTCGCAGCGCGAACCATGAATCACTGGGCAGCACCGCCGCTGCACGGGCAGACGCCGAACGGGCCTATGCACTCGCGAAAGACATCGGCTTTCCGCTCTACATGAGCGAGAGCGCGCGGCGCATGGCCTCGATCGCGGCGACGGCAGGCGACCACCGGCGTGCCTACCAGCTGTCGCAGGAGGCAGTCGAGATGACGGCCAGGGCCGTGCGAGAGCGATCCAGTGCGCGCATGCTCGAACTGACGAAGCGCTACGACGCCGAAAGCCGCCAGCGAGAAATTGCCGAGCTGACGCGCCACAACGAACAGCAGACTGCCGAATTGCGCCAGCGCGAGCTGCAGCAGCGCTGGCTGTGGACGGTGCTCGCCGGCAGCGTGGCGGCACTGGCGGCCACCGCGCTCTTGCTGCTGCGCCTGCGCCGCTCGCACCGGATGCTGGCGCAGGCCAACGAAGAGTTGCAGCGCTCGCGCAGCGAGCTGCAGCAGCAGACCAGCATCCTGCAGTCCATCCTCGACAGCATGGGCGACGGGGTGTCGGTGGCCGATGAGCGCGGAGAGTCGGTGCTGATCAACCCGGCCGGCGAGAAGATTCTCGGCATCGGTGTGACCGCAGGCAGCAGCGACGACTGGTCGGAGGTCTACGGCCTGTTCCTGCCGGACCAGACCACGCTGTATCCGGCGGCAGATCTCCCGCTGGTGCGCGCGGTTCAAGGTGAATCCAGCGACAACGTCGACATCTTTCTGCGCAACCAGGTGCTGCCCGAGGGACAGTGGCTCAGCGTGACCGCGCGCCCGCTGATCGACAAGGCTGGTGTGGGACGCGGCGGGGTGGCGGTGTTCTCCGACATCACGGCACGCCGCCGCGCCGAAGAAGAGATCCGCAACCTCAACGTCAGCCTCGAGCAGCGGGTGCATGCCCGCACGGAGGAGCTCGAGCGCAGCCGCAACGCGCTGCAGGCGATCATCGAGAACGTGCCGGCGGTTGTGTTCGTGAAAGACCTCGAAGGGCGCTACCTGCGCCACAACGCCCGCCTGGCCAGGGTCCTCGGGTTTCATGCCGACGAGTCGCTGGTGGGGCGCAGCGACGATGAGTTGGTCGACGCGTCGAACGCCGCCCGCATCGCCGAAGAAGACCGGCGGGTCGCGGTCGAAGGGCGGATCGTCAGCGCCGAGCACGAGCTGCCTGGCGCCGACGGCGAGCCCCGCATCTTCCAAACCCACATCTTCCCGTTGCAAGACGCTGACGGCAAGTGCTACGCAGTCGGCGGCATCTCGCTGGACATCACCGACCTGAAACGCGCTTACCAGGTGGCAGAAGCGGCCACGCGGGCCAAGAGCGAGTTTCTGGCCAACATGAGCCATGAGATCCGCACGCCGATGAACGCGATTCTCGGCATGTCGTACCTGGCGCTGCAAAGCGGGCTGAACCCGCAGCAGCATAACTACGTGCAGAAGGTGTACCGCTCGGCCGAATCTTTGCTTGGCATCATCAACGACATCCTCGACTTCTCGAAGATCGAGGCCGGCCGGCTGGACATGGAGCACATCGCGTTCGATCTCGGCGACGTGATGGACAACCTCGCCAACGTGCTGGGCATGAAGGCCGAAGAGAAGGGGCTGGAGCTGTTGTTCAAGCTGCCTCCGGACCTGCCCACACAGCTGCTGGGAGACCCCACCCGCCTGGGCCAGGTGCTCCTGAACCTGGGCAGCAACGCCGTCAAGTTCACGGCGAAGGGCGAAGTGATCGTGGCCGTCGACGTGCTCGAACGCAGCAGCGATTCGGCCACGCTGCGCTTCGAGGTGAAGGACACCGGCATCGGTATCACGGGCGCGCAGCGGCGGCAGCTGTTCCAGCCGTTCTCCCAGGCCGACACATCGACGAGCCGGCACTTTGGCGGCACCGGCCTCGGCCTCGTGATCAGCCGGCGCCTGGTGGGCTTGATGGGAGGCGAGATCGACCTGGAAAGCGACCCGGGCCAGGGCAGCTGCTTTCGCTTCAGCGCGTCGTTCGGGCTTCAGGAGCCAGGTGCTGTTGCCCGCCCGCCTGCCACCCGCGACGGCCTGCGGGGCACCCGCGTGCTGGTGGTCGACGACAACGCCAGCGCGCGCGAGTTGCTGGCGCAGATGACCTCCACCCTCGGCTTGCAACCCCAGCTTGCCGTGAGTGGCGACGAAGCGCTGCGGCTGGTCGCGCTGGCCGATGCGCGCGACGCTCCCTATGGCCTGATGCTGCTGGACTGGAAGATGCCCGGCATGGACGGCATCGAGTGCGCGCGCCGCATGGCCCAGATTCCGCGCCGCCACCCCATGCCCACGGTGCTGATGCTGACCGCGTTCGGCCGCGACGAGGTGCTGCGCCGGCTGAGCGAACAACAACTGGAGGTGGCCGCCACGCTGACCAAGCCGGTCACCTTGTCGACGCTGCTCGATGCATGTGCCGTGGCTGTTGGGCTGAGCAGCGCCCCGGTCGCGCGCAGCGCTCTGCGCCAAGACGCCTTGCAAGGCCACCTGGTGAACCTGGGCGGGGCGCACCTGCTGCTGGTGGAAGACAACCCCATCAACCAGGAACTCGCGGTCGACCTGCTGGCTCACGCCGGCGTGGTGGTTCAGGTCGCGGGCAACGGCCTCGAGGCGCTGGAGATGCTCGCCCAGCATCACTTCGACGGCGTGCTGATGGACTGCCAGATGCCGGTGATGGACGGCTACGAAGCCACGCGCACCCTGCGCCGGCAAGCGCAGTGGCGCGACCTGCCGGTGATCGCGATGACGGCCAACGCGATGATCGGCGACCGCGACAAGGCCCTGGCCGCCGGCATGAACGACCACATTGCCAAGCCGATCAAGGTCGAGGAAATGTTCGCCACCCTGGCACGCTGGGTGCGGCCGCAGGCCCACACATGGGTGGCAGAACACCCCGACGGAGCCATTGCCTTGGCGGCCCTTCCGGGCATCGACAGCCATGGCGCGCTGGCCCGGTTGTCCGGCGACGAGCGGCTCTACCGGCGTCTTCTGGGGATGTTCCGCGATCGCGAGAGCGATTTCGGCGGCAACTTCCGCAGCGCCTATGCCGCAGGCGACCTGGCCAAGGCGACACGTCTTGCCCACGACCTGAAGAGCGTTTCGGGTACGGTCGGCGCCCAGGCACTCAGCGAGGCTGCCGACGCGCTGGAACGCGCTTGCATGCATGAGGCGAATGGCGCCGGCATCGAAGCGCTTCTCGACTCGGTCTGTGGGCAGCTCGAACTGGTGATCGGCGGCTTGCGCACAGCCAGCGTGGCGAGAGAGATTTCCAGCGGCTGAGCAGAAGGCGTGTCGGAACGCCGTGGAACTCGACACACAAATGGAATCTTTGTCACCATGGGCTGCTCAGCTCTCGTGCGGCCGCACCGATAACGTAACGAGGGACGACCGCGCCCCAAGCCAAACCAGGCAGGGAAGCCCCATGTCAATCACGTGCCACCTCAGGTGGCGGACGACTTTTACCTTCGGGCTTGCCAGGGCCACGGCGCTGAGCTGTGTGTTCGCGGTCGGCTTGCTCATGTCGGCCTGCGGCGAGAAGGCCGCGCCGCGCCGCGTGACCATCGGCGTCGTGAACTACGTGCCTGTCATGAACGCCGTCTTCGATGGTTTCAAGGAACGGATGAAGGCGCTGGGATACGTCGAAGGCCAGAACGTGACCTACCTCTATTCCGGCGTGCTCGACCCGAAGACCGATGCCATCGAGCAAGAGGTCCAGGCACAGAAAGAGCGCAAGGTCGACATGATGCTGGCGATCGGAACCCGCCCTGCCCAGGCCGCCAAGAAGACCTTCGCAGGGACCGATGTGCCGATCGTGTTCGCACCGGTCATCAATCCGGTCGAAGAAGGGTTGGTCGCCAGCATTGCCCGGCCCGGCGGCCAGATCACCGGGGTGCAGAACGGCGACACCTTGCCCAAGAGCCTGGAGTGGCTGCACGCGATCGTGCCGCAGGCGAAGAAGATCAACTTCATCTACCACCCCCGCGACGGCGTCTCGCTCACGTCGCTCAAGAGCCTGCAGGCCGTGGCGCCGGCCATTGGCGTCGAGCTGGTTGCGATCGAGGCCGCCGGTTCCGCGGACGCCGCGGCATTGATCGAGGCGCTGCCCAGAGGCTCGGCGCTTTTTCTCGCGCCGGCCCCCAGCCTGTTTCCGATGGAGCCGCTGCTGGCGGCGGCGTCGAATCGCGGCATCGCCGTCGGGATGAACAACGCGGTCTATCTGATGAACAAGACCTTGATGAATTACGGTGCCGAGTACAGCGAGATCGGCCGCCAGGCCGCGCGCATGGCCGACCAGATCCTCAAGGGCAGCAAGCCCGCCGACCTGCCGGTGGAAACGCCGGAGTACGCGTTGACGGTCAACCTGCAGTTGGCCAAGCAGATCGGCGTCGAGGTTCCGGATGCGATCGTCAACCAGGCGCACAAGGTCGTGCGCTGACCCCGGCTTGCGGATCACTTCGCAACGGCTCATGCTTCTCAGCCCATGCGCAAGAGCATCCGACGGCGCCTGAGCGTCACATTCCTGGCTTTGGCCGTCGTGCCTTGCCTGCTGGTCGGGCTCGGGCTGGGTTGGCGCAACTACGCGGTCCAGGAGCAGCAAGCGCTGCAGCTGCAAAGTGAGATGACCCGCCGTGTGGCCGCCGAGGTCAGCGGCTTCTTTCAGCAGGTCGAGAGTGAAGCGCGTCTGGCCGCCCGGTCGCGCGGCCGCTTGAGCGGGGACTCACAGCGTCAGCAAGGTGTGCTGGACGCGTTGATCGCCCATCAACGCGCTTTCGAAGAGTTGACGCTTCTCGACCCCGATGGGCATCAGCTGGCGCACGCAGTGCGTTCCCAGGTCGCCAACCCGAAAAGCGTCGATTGGTCGTCGGCGGATGCATTCGCCGTTGCGCTGACGCAAGGCCGCGCCCACTACGGGCAGATCCGCTTCGAGGATCTGAAGGGCGAGCCGCTCCTCACCTTGTCGGTCCCGGTGCTGGACCCGCGCAGCGGCGATGTCGAAGCCGTGCTGATCGCCGAGGTCCGGCTCAAAAGCATCTGGGACATCATGGCCGGGCTCCAATTGGCGCCCGGGCAGAGCGCCTACATCGTCGACTCGGACGATCGCGTGGTTGCGCATCAGAACCCCTCGGTGGTGCTGCGGGGCACGAGCTTCATCGCGCCGCCGTTCGACGGCATCCACGTGGGCTTGACGGGCGCGAAAGCCGTGCTCGCCACCGCCAAGGTCACGGCCGGCGACCGCGCGTTTCGCATCGTCGTCGAGCAGTTGCGCTCGGATGCCATGGCGGCCGCGATCAATGCCGTGTACATCACCCTCGCGGTCATGGCCGGAATGCTCGTGCTGGCGATGGTTGTCGGCTTCGTGGTCGTGCGCCAGATCGTGCAGCCGATCCAGCGGCTGGCGCATGCGGCGCAGGCCATCCGCGATGGGGACTTGTCCCAGCAGGTGCAGATCAGAGCCGATGACGAACTCGGCGTGCTGGCCGGCGCCTTCAACAGCATGGCGACACAGCTGCGCAGCCTGGTGAGCGGCCTCGAAGAACGCGTCAGCGAACGCACGGCGCGGCTGCAGACCGCGAACGATCGCCTGCAGGAGGAAGTCGCCGAACGCCTGCACGTGGAGGCCACGCTGAGCGAGCAAAGCCGCCTGCTCGAGATGATCGCCGCCGGCGCGCCGCTGCCCGAGATTCTCGATCGGCTGTGCCAGTGGATCGAGTCGCAGCTGCCGGGCCAGATGGCATCGATTCTGCTGCTCGACGACGACGGCCTGCACCTGCGGCACGGCGCTGCTCCGAGCCTGCCGCTCAGCTACATCCAGGCGGTGGACGGCGCGTGCGTTGGCCCGCAGGCAGGCTCCTGCGGCACCGCGGTGCACCGCCGCGCGGCGGTGATCGTTGGCGACATCGCGCACGACCCGCTGTGGCAAGACTATCGCGCGCTGGCCGACACACATGGCCTGCGGGCGTGCTGGTCATCGCCGGTGTTCGCGCCTGAAGGCAGCGTGCTGGGGACCTTCGCGCTCTATGCACGCGAGGTGAGCGAACCCGATGAGGCCGCGTACCGGCTCATCGAGCTGGCGAGGCGAATCGCCGGCATTGCGATCGAGGGCCATCGCACCGAAAGCCGGATTCGCCACCTGGCGCACTACGACGCGCTGACCGACCTGCCCAACCGCGCGCTGCTGCGCGACCGCCTGGAGCAGGCGCAGGCTCGCGCGGCGCGCGCCGCGGGCTGTGTCACCGTGGCCTTCATCGATCTCGACAAATTCAAGTGGATCAACGACAGCCTGGGCCACGGCGCCGGCGACGAGGTGCTGAAGACGGTGGCCCATCGCCTGCAGCATGCCGTGCGCGGCAGCGACACCGTGGCGCGCCTCGGCGGCGACGAGTTCGTCGTGCTGTTCTGCGACCAGCACAAGAGCGCCGAAGAGCTGATACCGACCCTGCAGAAGATCATCGCCTCCGTGGCGGAACCGATCGTTGTCGCCGGCCGCGAGGTGCAGGTGACCTGCAGCATCGGCTTGGCCAGTTCGATCTCCGCCGACGATGACATCGCCACGCTGTTGCTGAACGCCGATGCAGCGATGTACCGTGCCAAGGAACTCGGGCGAAACAACTTCCAGTTCCACAGCAACGAACTCAATGCGCGCAGCCACGAACGCCTGGCCTTGCAGGAAGGTTTGCGCCGCGCGATCGACGGCGGCGAGCTGTACCTGCTCTACCAGCCGCAGATCGACCTGCGCAGCGGCCGGCTCTACGGCGTGGAGGCGCTGGTGCGCTGGCGCCACCCGCAGCTGGGCGTGGTCTCGCCGGCGAGCTTCATCCCGCTGGCCGAAGAAACCGGCCTGATCGTTCCGCTGGGCGACTGGGTGCTGCGCGAAGCCTGCGCGCAATGTCGCCGTTGGCAAGACAGCGGGCTGCCGCCGATCAGCGTGGCGGTGAACGTTTCGGCGCGGCAGTTCCACGAGCCGGCGTGGATAGAGACCGTCGCGGAAGTCCTGCGCCACACCGGGCTCGACCCGGCCTGCCTCGAACTCGAGCTGACCGAGAGCATGTTGATGCAAGACGTCGAACAAGCCGCCGGCGTGATGACGAGGCTGCGCGACATGGGCGTGCATCTGGCGATCGACGACTTCGGAACCGGCTACTCGAGCCTCGGCGCGCTCAAGCGCTTCCCGATCGGCCACCTGAAGATCGACCAGTCATTCGTGCGCGACATCGCGACCGACGATGACGACAAGGCCATCGTCATGGCCGTCATCTCGCTCGGCCACCGAATGAACATGAAGGTCTTGGCCGAAGGTGTGGAGACGGCGGAGCAACTGGCCTTTCTGCGCCGCAACGACTGCGATGCCATCCAGGGCTACCACGTCGGGCGGCCCATGCCGGCGCTGGACATCGAGGCGCGGCTGCGGGCGGCTTGTGCGCAGCCGCAGCCCGCGACCGAGGTTCTTCAGTAGGCGCGCAGCCACGACAGCGGCCTCTCTTCAGGCATAGCCGCATTCGCACAGGGATTGCGCTGCCTCGCCCGCCCGCCGAGAACGAAGCACTTTGACACATGGGCCCACGAGCGTCGGGGCATAGTGGTTCGGCAACGGCCAGTGATGGCCGGCGCAACTGACACCCCACCACATGCGTTTCATAGGAGCCCCTTTTGACCCTTTCTCGTCGTACTTTCCTGGGCACGACCGCCGGCGCGGCGGCCTCGATGCTTTCACTGACGAACTCCGCGTTCGCCGCCAGTCCGGCGGGCGACGTGGTCGGCAAGATCACCGTTGGCTACCAGGGGTGGTTCACATGCCTTGGCGACGGCGCGCCCATGAACGGCTGGTGGCACTGGCCGAAAGACTACGGCAATGTTCCTTCACCGACCAACACGGGCGTCGTCGCTTGGCCGGACATGCGGGAGTACTCAGCCGCATACCAGACGGGGTACGCCAACCTCGGAAACGGCAGCAGCGCCAAGGTGTTTTCGTCCTACGACCAATCCACGGTCAATGCGCATTTCCTCTGGATGCAGCAGAACGGCTGCGACACCGCCGCGCTGCAACGCTTCAATCCGAACGGTGGCGAGGGCCCTACCCGCGACGCCATGGCGCAGAAGGTGCGCAGTGCGGCAGAGGCCACCGGCCGCAAGTTCTACATCATGTACGACGTGACCGGCTGGCTGAACATGCAGTCGGAGATCAAGGCCGACTGGACGAACAAGATGGCGGCGCTGACCGCTTCTTCCAGCTACGCGCGCCAGAACGGGCTCCCCGTCGTGGGCATCTGGGGCTTTGGCTTCCCTGAAAACGACAAGCCTTTCACTGCCGAGGCCTGCCTGGACGTCGTCAATTGGTTCAAGGCTCTGGGTTGCTACGTCATGGGCGGCGTGCCGACGCACTGGCGCACGGGCAGCGACTCGCGCGCCGGCTTCCTGGGCGTGTATCACGCCTTCAACATGCTTTCGCCATGGATGGTGGGCCGCATCAGTACCGTGGCCGAGTCGGACTCGTACTACGCCGACGTGAACCTGGGCGACCAGGCCGATTGCAACGCCTATGGCATCGACTATCAGCCCTGCGTGTTGCCGGGGGACCTGAGCTTGCGCCAGCGCGTGCACGGCGACTTCATGTGGCGCCAGTTCTACAACATGGTTCGGGTCGGCGCCCAGGGCATCTACATCTCCATGTTCGACGAGTTCAATGAAGGCAACCAGATCGCCAAGACGGCCGAGACGGCCGCCTTCCTGCCGACGAACTCGGGGATGCTGGCCCTCAACGAGGACGGTACCGCCTGCTCGGCCGACTACTACCTGCGCCTCACCGCCGACGGTGGCCGCATGCTCAAAGGCCAGATCCCTCTCACCGCCGCCCGCACCACGCCGCCGGTGCTCAGCAGCGTGAGCCCCGGCCAGATCGTGAGCCTGCGAGCGCGTGCGAACAATCTCTATGTGACTGCCGACAATGCCGGCGCCGCGCCACTGATCGCGAACCGCACGGCCATCGGCGGCTGGGAGCAGTTCGACCTGCTGGACGCGGGCGGCGGCAAGGTCGCGCTCAGGGCCCGCGCCAACGGCCTCATCGTCTGTGCCGACAACGCGGGCGGCTCGTCGCTGATTGCCAACCGCACGTCCATCGGCCTGTGGGAGACCTTCAGCCTGGCCCAGAACCCGAACGGCACGGTGAGCCTGCTGTCCTTCGTCAACAACCGTTACGTGACGGCCGACAACGGCGGGGCTTCGGCGCTGATCCCCAATCGCACGGCCGTGGGGCCCTGGGAGCAGTTCGACCTGATCGTGGGCTGAAAGGCAAAGTCCGCCAGGCCGAGCCGCAGCGGGCCGGCGACTTCAGGGCTTCTTGCGCAACGCCGCCAGCAGCTGCGCGCGCTCGGCGTCGTCGCCGGCCTGCTCGGCCAGCAGCGAGAAGAACTGCTCTTGCGTGCTCGCCTTGGCCGCCGCCTTCTTGACCACGATGGCGGCGATCGGCCCCATGTGGCTCGTGAGCACGCGCTGTGCGGCGGCAACCATCTCCGGCGCAAGCTGCTGGCCCACGGCCGAGCCGGCGGTGGTGACCTTCGATCCGGGGCTCGTGATTCTGGAGCCGCCCGTCGTGGCGCCGAGCTTGGCGCTGAAGCGCTTGCGGTCTTCGTCGGTCGACAGGTGTTGGCCGATGGCGGTGGTGAGTGTGGGCAGGTCGAAATGCGTTTTCGCGGCCTGGCGCACCAGCACCTTGGCCATCGGGCCGACGAAGGAGGCGAGCGCGAGTTCGATCTGGTGCAGCGTGGCCGGGTCCCAGCCCGGCACGGCGGTGCTGGTCGAACGCGGCAGGTTGCTCGGCGGCTCCAGCACGCCGATGGCAACCGTGGGCGCATAGTGGTCGCTGACCACGATGACGGTGGTTTCGCCGGTGTCGGGCTCGTCGGAGAGGTCGCGCTGGGCCAGCGCGGCGCGGAAGTCGGCCACGTTCGCATAACGCTGCTCGGGCTTCTTGGCCAGTGCCTTGGCGACGATGGGGTCGTAGAACGCGGAGCGGCCGGCCTCGGTCACCTTGCTCGGCGGCGTGGGGTTCTCGTTCACCACCTTGTACATGATGGTTTCGGCCGATCCCTGGAAGGGCGGGTGGCCGACCAGCATGCCGTACAGCAGCACGCCGGCAGCGAACACGTCGGTGCGGTGATCGATGTTCTCGCCGGTGTACTGCTCGGGCGCCATGTAGCCCGGCGTGCCGATGGTGGAGGTGATCTGCGTCAGCACCACCGACTCGATGCGGGCGATGCCGAAGTCGGTGACCTTGAGCTGCCCGGCGTTGGTGACGATGAGGTTGGCGGGCTTGATGTCGCGGTGCCACACGCCGGCCTTGTGCGCGCAGTCGAGCGCGGCCAGCAGCTGGTCCATCAGCGTCAGCACGTCGCACTCGGGCGGGCGCGGCGAGTTGCGGAGGATCTGCGAGAGCGTGCGGCCCTCCACGTACTCCATCGCGATGTACGCGGTGCTTTCGTCTTCGCCGTATTCGTAGATGGCCACGATGCCGGGGTGCGACAGCCGGCCCACGGCGCGTGCCTCGTTCTTGAAGCGCGCGGTGGTCGACGAGCCCGACAGGTCTTGCCCGATCAGCGCCTTGTGGATGGTCTTGATGGCCACCGGCCGGTTGATCACCGGATCGAAGGCCTTGTAGACCACGCCCATCGCGCCCTTGCCGAGCACGCCGGTGATCGGGTATTTGCCAAGGCGCTCAGGCTGGGTCATGTCACTCGGATTCTCAGTCTCATGTGTCCAGCATCTTCATCGCGTGGACCATGCTCTTGCGCATGCGCGTGAACGATTCCGCCAAAGTGCCGATCTCGTCTTTCGACTTGAACGCGAACTCGGGTGCATCGAGTTCGCCGAGGCTCACGCGGTCCGACAGCTTGGAGAGCCGGCTCACCGGCTGGATCACCAGCTTCCACAGCATCAGGTTGAGCGCGAGGCCGATCAGGATGAACACGCCGGCCAGCAAGCCCATCACCACGCCGAAGGCGCGGTCGGCGCGCGCGAGCGGCACCGACATCGGCACTGATACCACTTGGGCGCCCAGCACTTCGTTGAGGTTCCAGCCGAAGCCGTTGGCTGGGCCGTACTTTTCGACCAGCGGCTTGGGCGCCGCCTCGACGGTGCTGTGGCAGCGTAGGCAGGCGGGGTTGCTGAGCTTGATCGGCCGGGCAATGAAGGTCACACGGCCCGCGGGCGTGGACCGCTCACCAATGAACTCGGCCTGCTCGGGCGATTGCTTGAATTGCGAGATCACGTCTTCTTCCCAGTCTTGCGCGCGGTCGCGCAAGTTGGTGGGGTTGAGCATGGCCGGCTTGTAGGCGTATTCGGGGTGGTTTTTGCGCAGCGTGTTGAGCACCTCCGAAGCCGAGTAGGCCGGCACCGACTGCGGCAGGAAGGTGTAGGTCATCTGCGTTTCGAGCAGCGGCGCCACCTGCGTCGATGTGTAGGTGCTGACGGCCATCGCGCTTTCCATCAGCAGGCGTGCGCGGTCCAGCACTTCTTCATGCGCGCCTTCTTGCAGCAGCTTGCGCGCGATGTAGCCCGAGCCGCCCAGGCCCAGCGCGAACACGATCAGGAAGACGAGGTTGAACTTGACGAGCAGCTTCATGGTTTCTCTTTCGGTGGCTCTGCCGGTATGAACTGACTTACTGACTTACGTATCGTGGCGGTGTTGCGGATGCAGCCGCGTCAGGGTTTGTTGCCAGAGCGAACACCGGCTTGGCTGGCTGGCGCGGAGGCGGGTTTGGGTTGGTACTTCTCGGGGTAGAGCGTGCGGTCCCACTCGGGGTGTGCGCTCAGGTTGGCGATCAGGCCGCTGCGAAACGCGGGGTTCTGCGCCAGGGCCTTCCAGCGCGTTGCGAACTGGGCGCGAAAGCCTTCGGCGTCGATCCAGGCCTCGGCATCGGCGAAGCTGATCTCGCCCAGCAGCTTGGGTTCGACCTCGCGCGCCTTGAAGAGCGCGGCGCGTGGCGGCAGCGTGTCGAGAAACGGGCGCGGCAGCTGCTGGATGAAAGCCGGCGTGGGCCGCGCGGTGACCGCGGCCTTGCCGTCGCCCGCGCGGGCGAAGAACTCACCGCCTTTCAGCGTGAAGCTGCCCGCGGGCTTGCCGGCGCGCCGCTCCTGCAGCGCCACCTCGCCCGATTCGGCGAAGGCCGCGGCCTGATCGGCCTTCACGACGAACACGGCGCTGCGCGCGATGTTGTTCACGTCGAAGCTCGGCGAGGTGAAGGCGGTGATCGGCGGCGAGGTCTGCGGCACCGTCAGCTTGGCTGCTCCGCGCAGCAGGTGCAGGCGAGCCGGCAGGCTGGCTCGGTCGCCGGTGAGCTTGGGGGCGAGCAGGGCGCGCGACTCGGGGCCCAGGTCGAGGATCACGCCGTCGCTGAACTCGATGCGGACCAGGCGGCTCTTGGTCGTGGTCTCCACGATGTCGTCCTTGACCAGGCGCACGCCCTCGGCCAGCTGCAGGCGCGACGCATCGCGCAGCAGCACGGCTTCGCCATCGGCGATGGTCACGGTGGCGATGGGTGTGGCCGCCCACAGGCTGGTCGACCCGGCCAGCAGGCAGAGCCAGAAGGCGTTTTTCCACACGACGAGTTTCATGGATTCTTTTGTTGTGAAGCAGGTCTTTGCCTGAAGAGGGAAGCATAGCGGCATGCCTGTGCGATTCACCCTGCAAGAAGCTCCGGGGTCGGGGGTTGCCGGGGCTGAAAAGCTGCGACCTAAATCACGAAACCCGCCGCTGCTGTGGCCTAGGGCCTGTTAACGCTGAAGTCACGCGGGCGCTCCTTTAGCGTTAACAGGCCCTAGCCCCCGGCGCTTACAACTGGCCGGTGGCGGGCCGGGCGCTGTGCAGCTTGTGGATGGTGATCTTGCGCACCTCGGCCTTGCTGGCCTCGATGTGGGTGCGCAGCATCAGCTTGGCGGGGTCGGCGCGGCGCGCGAGGATGGCACGCAGGATCTTGGCGTGCTCTTCGTAGGTGGCAGCAATGCGCGGCGGCTGGGTGAAGTCGAGCCGGCGCACGATGCGGATGCCGTCGGTCACGTCGGCATGCACGCGCGCCATCTCCAGGTTGCCGGCGGCAGACACCAGCGTGGCGTGAAAGGCTTCGTCGAGCGCGGCGACTTCGGTGGTGTCGCTCAGGCGGTCTTCTTCGGCGCACATCCATGCGGCCTTCAGCAGGCCCAGGTCAGGCATGGGCACCATGGAGCAAAGCCGATCGACGGCTGTGCATTCCAGCATCACGCGCAGGTCGTACAGCTCTTCGAGCTTGCGGAAGTCGAACGGCGCCACGCTCCAGCCGCTGCGGTAGGCCACCTTCACATAGCCTTCGAGCTCGAGGCGGAACAAGGCCTCGCGGACGGGCGTGCGCGACATGCCGAGCCGCTCGGCCATGTCACTCTCGGTGAAGCCGTCACCGGGCAGGAGCACGAAGTCGAAGATGGCCGCCTTCAGGCGGCGGTAGGCAATTTCGGAGCGCGTGAGGTCGCGCGGGTTGGCCGGTGTGGTGGCTTTCTTGGCCGGAGACTTCATGCCAACAAGCTTACATGCGCCGATACGACGCGCCAGCCGTCGGGCGTCCTCATCCAGGTCTGGCTTTGTCTTCCCGGCTTGGCGCCGCCCACGCGCTGGAACTCGCAGTTGGCGGTGGCGAAGCTGTCGCCGTAGGTGGTGATCTGTGTGCGCAGTAATGTTCGTTCTAGGCCTGTAGCCGGTCTGGCGGCGCGGAAGGCTTTGATGGCTTCGTAGCCGTAGAGGTTTTCGCCTGCGCCGTAGCGCAGGGTGTGTTCGCTCTTCCAGAACAGCTCGTCGAGGATGTCGACCTTGTTGTTGACGAGGGCGTCTTCGTAGCGGGCGAAGGCGGTGGTGACTTCGGCGAGGACGTAGGGGAGGTTGATTTCCATGGGTTGCCGGCCTTTTGCTCGTCAAGGGGAGTCTTGTTCACTGCGTGAGGCCGCGTCGGGATGTCGTCCCGACAGCCGACCTACTTTTCTTTGCTTCGCCAAAGAAAAGTAGGCAAAAGAAAGGCGACCCCCCTCACCGGTCGGCCTAGGGCCGACTGCTCTGCGGTGCTCGGTCTTTGCAGGTCGGGCAGAACTCACTACGCGGCCTGCGGCCGCTGCGTTCAAACAGCCGCCCGAAGTCAGAAGACGAAGGCGCTGCGCGCCCCTGCAAAGCCCTGCGCTCCTCGACGGTTCAGAAGGGCCCCAAGAGCAATACGGTCGTTTGCTGCGCAAACTTTCCCTGCCTACGCCTCGCTTCGCTTCGGCGCGATGGGCGAAGCCCGAGCCTTTCGCGCCGATGCGAAGCGAGGCGAATCTGGTGTTCGGGTCCCCGTGGGTGGCGTCGAGGAGCGCAGGGGTTTGGGGCCGCGCGCGCCAGCGCGCTTCGTCAACTGACTTCGCGACGTTTGTCTGAGCGGCGTGAGCGCAGCGAACAAAGCGAGTTTGGCGCGAGGCCCCAAACACCGAGCACCGCAGAGAAGTTCGGCCAACGGCCGAACCGCCACCGTCGGGTCGCCTTTTCTTTGGTGACTTTCTTTTGGCGAAGCAAAAGAAAGTTACTGCCCTGTCGGGGGCACATCCCGACGCGGCCTCACGCAGTGACCAACCACCACGCAAAAGCGAGCCGCCACCCACCCTCAAATCCCCGCCACCGGCGAACTGGCCACGCCAGAAGACTCCAGCGCCCGCGCAACCCGCAACGCCAGATCCTCCCGCCAAGGCGCAGCAATCACCTGCACCCCCAACGGCAACCCCTGCCGCCCCTCCGGCCACAAAGGCGCCGCCACGACCGGGCACCCCGAAAAAGAAATCGGCTGCGTCAACAACCCCATCGAAGCCCGAGTCGGCACCGTGCTGCCATTCAGATCGAAAGTCTCTGACCCGATCGGCGTGGCCTGCACCGGCGTGGCAGGTGCGAGCAACACGTCCCATTCCTGGAACAGCGCCAGCACCTTGTCCCGGTACACACGCCGGAAGCGCTGCGCGCGCAGATACCAGTCGACCGGCTGCAGCGCCCCCGCGATGAAACGGTCGACCGACAAGGGCTCGAACTCGGCCGCGCGCTCGCGCAGCAGCGGCAGGTGCAGCGAGCCGCCCTCGCTGGCGGTGGTGACGTAAGCCGCCACGCGCGCCAGCGCCGCGTCGGGCCAGGTGACACCCGTCGTGGCCTTCAGCGCCACGGCTGCGAGATCGAGTGCCTTGCGCGCCGCCGGCCCGGCGTTGTCTTCGAAGTAGCCGCCCAGCACACCGATGCGCAAACCCTGGAGGCTGTTGCCGATCTGCGCGAGCGTGGGTTGCACACGCTCGGCATGGCAGCCCGGGTCGAGCGCATCGGGGCCCTGCATCGCGTCGTAGCTCGCGGCCAGGTCTTCGACCGAGCGAGCGAACGGGCCGAGGTGGTCGATGCTCGCGACGAAGGGGAAGCTGCCGCGCCGCGTGAGCCGCCCGAAGGTGGGCTTCAGCCCCCACACGCCGCACAGCGACGAGGGCACGCGGATCGAGCCGTTGGTGTCGGAGCCGAGCGTCACCGGCACCTGGCCGGCCGCGACGGCAGCACCGCAGCCACCCGACGAACCACCGGCCGTGTGCTCCAGGCGGCGCGGGTTGCGGCAGGGGCCGTAATGGCTGTTCTCGGTGGTGAAGCCGTAGGCGAACTCGTCCATGTTGAGCGCACCGACGAGCACCGCGCCGGCCGCCTGCATGCGCTGCACCAGCACCGCGTCGGCCGTGGCGGCGGGCTGGCCGTTGCGCACCTTGCTGCCGGCACGCGTGGTCAGGCCTTCGATGTCGAACAGGTTCTTCACCGCGTAGGGCATGCCAGCGAGCGAGGGCAGCACCTCGCCGCGTGCGCGCTTGGCGTCGATGGCGCGGGCCTCACGCGTGGCACGCTCGAAGGTGCCGTCGGTGAAGGCGTTGACGCGCGGGTCGGTGACTTCGATGCGCGCGATGCAGTGTTCGAGCGCTTCTTCGGCCAGCATCTCGCCAGAGTGAACTGCGCGAACGATGTTGAGGCCGGTGATCATGTCGTGGGTCCTTGCGACGCTCATTCGGTCGCGGCTTCCGGATCGTCGCCGGGCGGGAAGGGCGCCGGGCAGAAGACTTCGGCAGGCTCGACCTCGGGGTGCAGCGGCTCGGCCTGCAGCGCGGCCATCATCGATTGCGTGCGCGCCAGCTGCACGGCAACGCGCTCGATCTGCATGTCATCGAGCGGCAGCGCGAGAAAGCGCGCCGTCGCACGAACATAGTCTTGAATGTCTGAGTTCAACGCCTGACCTCTCGCTGGAAGATGTCGAGGCTGAGCTTCTTGGTTGCAATGAAGCTCGCCTCCGACAGCGTGGCCACGGTGCGCGGCCGCGTATCAGCGTAGTGCAAGATTTCGGCCACCTTGGTCGGCCGTTTGGTCAGCAACAGCACCTGGTCGGCCAGGTAGACGGCTTCTTCGAGGTCGTGCGACACCAGCATCATGGTGGTGCCGGTCTGCATGAACACCTCTTGCAGCTTCTCGCGGATGAAGAGCGTCATCTCGAAATCGAGCGCCGAGAACGGTTCGTCGAGAAACAGCACCTCGGGCCCGTTGGCCAGCGCCCGCATGATCGAGGCCGTTTGCTGCTGGCCGCCCGACAGTTCATAGGGGTAGCGCTTGAGGTCGAACTTGACGTCGAACGACGCCACCAGCTCCTGCATGCGCCGGTCGACCTCGGCCTTGCTGCGGCCTTCGAGTTTCAGCGGGTAGGCGATGTTGTCGATGGTGCGCATCCACGGGAACATCGCTTCGCGGTAGTTCTGGAAGACGTAGCCGATCTTGGTGTCCTTGAGGCTCTTGCCGTCGAACAGGATCTCGCCACTGTCGATGGGAATGAGCCCCGCGATCATGTTGATCAGCGTGGACTTGCCGCAGCCGTTGGGGCCGAAGACGGAGACGATCTTCGACTTGGGTATGTCGAGGTCGAAGTTTTCGTAGAGGGGCCAGCCGGCGAAGTATTTCGTCAGGCCGCGGATGGTGATGTGGGTGCCGGTGGGGCCGGGTTGGAATTTTGGGGTTGGGACGTCGGGATAGACGGGGCCGGTCAGGACAGCGGACATGGGGCGGCTCCTTGTGTGTGTTGAGTCATTGCGTACCCCTCGCCCGTTCGGGCTGAGCTTGTCGAAGCCTTGCTCGCGTATCGCCACGCCGCCCCATCCGTTCGGGCTGAGCCTGTCGAAGCCTTGCTCGCGCACCACCCACCGTTCAGGCTGACCCTTCGACGGGGCTCAGGACAGGGTCCGCCTGCGGCGGATCGAAGCCCCGCGCCGTTCGTGCCTGCATGCGCATGTGAGTCTTGTTCACTGCGTGAGGCCGCGCCGTGGTTTCGTCCCGGCAGCCGACCCCCTTTGGTATCTGCATAACTTTGCTCCGCAAAGTGAGCAGATCCCCGCTTCGCGAACTTGTATCGACAAGAAAGGAGGCAAAGAAGCGACCCCTGCCTCCTCGGCCCTTGCTGCGCAAGGGCTGCCTTGCGCTGCTCGGTCTTTGCGGCCGCGCCCAACTCGCTTCGTTCACTACGTTCACTGCGCTCAGACAAACGGCGCGAAGTCAGTTCACGAAGCGCGCTTGCGCGCGCGCCGCAAAGCCCTGTGCTGCTCAGCTCGTCCGAAGGGGGAGACGAACACCAGTCACACCTCGCTTCGCATCGGCGCCAGGGCTCGGCTACGCCATCGCACCCGATGCGAAGCGAGGTGTGACAGGGAAAGTTTGCGAAGCAAACAACCGTATTGCTCTTGGGCCCCGTGGGAGGCGTCGAGGAGCGCAGGGGTTTGGGGCCGCGTGCGCAGCACGCTTCGTGAACTGACTTCGCGCCGTTTGTCTGAACGCAGTGAGCGTAGCGAACGAAGTGAGTTTGGCGCGGGCCCCGAACACCGAGCACCGCAGAGCAGTCGGCCCTAGGCCGACCGCCTCCGTCGGGTCCCCCTTTCTTTGGTGACTTTCTTTCGGGGAAGCGAAAGAAAGTTACTGCCCTGTCGGGGGCACATCCCGACGCGGCCTCACGCAGTGAAAACGGCCATGACAAAGCGAGGCTTCGATCCGCGAAGCGGACCCTGTCCTGAGCCTGCCGAAGGGTCAGCCCGAACGGGTGGTGGCATGCCAGCAAGGGCTTCGACAGGCTCAGCCCGAACGGGCGGTACCTCACCGCCCACTCCAATGAACAATCTTGCGTTCAGCCACCAAGAACAGCACGTTCAGCGCATAGCCCAAGGCGCCCGCCGCCAAGATCGCCGCATACATCGTCTTCACATTCAACACCTGCTGCGCATCAATGATCCGATGCCCCAGCCCGTTGTCCGACCCGATGAACATCTCCGCCACGATGACGATCACCAATGCCATCGAGACGGCAGAGCGCAAACCGACAAAGGTGGGCTGCAAAGACTCCCAGATCAGCACATCCTTGAAAATCTGCCAGCGCGACGCCCCCATCACCTTGGCCGCCATCACCCGCTGCTTGCGCGCATTGATCACGCCGTACGCGCTATTGAAGATCACGATCAAGAACGCACCGAACGCCGCGATCGCCACCTTGTTGATGTCGCTCACGCCGAAGATCAGCAGGAACAGCGGGATCAGCGCCGAACTCGGCGTCGAACGGAAGAAGTCGATCAGGAACTCGACGCTGCGGTAGGCCTTTTCGTTGCTGCCGAGCAGCACACCCAGCGGCACGCCCACCACCGCGGCAATCACGAAGGCCTCGACCGTGCGCCACACCGTGACCACGAAGTCGAGCAGCAGCGGCCCGCCGGCCAGGCCGGTGACCAGCGTGCCGAGCGTCGCAAGCGGCGGCGGCAGCAAGATGGCCTTGATCCAGCCGGCACGCACCACGATGTCCCACACGATGAAGAGGGCGATCGGGCCGATGAAAGGCAGCAATCGATCCCAGGCGAACTTCTTCGGGGCGGCCGAGGCGTTGGTGCTGCCCGACCAGGGCACGACCGCAGCGGCGGCGGCGGAGGGAACGGCGGTTTCAGCCATGGTGCGTTCTCCCGAAAAAGATCAGCCCTTGTAGAGCAGCGAATCGACGACCAGCTTCTTCTCGAACACACCCTTCTCGGTGAAGAGGTCGAAGAACTTCTGGAAGGCGGCGATGTCGGCCGGCTTGAACTCGTTGTAAAGCATGTATGAGGCCAGCGGCACCTCGCCGGTCAGCGGGCCTTCGATGGCGGTGTAGCCCTTGAGGTACTGCCGTGCGTCCGCGGGGTTGGTGCGCACGAGCTCGATGCCCTTGGCATAGGCGGCGATGTACTTCTTGGTCTCGGCTGGGTACTTCTTGATGAACTCGGTGGTCAGCGTGGCGGAGCCGCCGTGCCACGGTGCATTGGCGTCACCGAGGATGTACTTCGCGATCACGCCGGCTTCGAGCACCCGCGTGGTGCCGTTGAGCCGCCCCACGGTGCCGGTCGGCTCCAGCGTGTAGACCGCGTCGACCTGGCCGGCCGCGAGCGCCGCCACGTGCTGGCCGATGGGCAGCTCGGTCACGCTGGTGCCGGGCGCGCCGGCGCGTTCGAGCACGGCCATCGCCAGCGTCTTGTTCTGGATGCCGGGGCCCGAGGCCACGCGCTTGCCTTTGAGTTCGGCGATCGTCTTGACGGGGCTGTCTTTCGGCACGAGGAACTCGTCGAGCACGTACTTCGCATTGCTCGGGTTGGTGGCGATGATCTTGTAGAGCCCCGGCGACGCGATCTCGCCCACGCCGAGGTTGCCCGAGCCGGTGCCGTTGGAGCTGCCGTCGGAGCGGCCCGCCAGCATGGCTTCCATCACCTGCTGTGCGCCGGCGAACTTGAGCGCCTCGACGTCGAGCCCGGCTTCCTTGAAGTAGCCCTTCTCGATGGCGGCGAAGAAGGGCAAGCCGGCCGCCACCGGCCAGTAGCCGATGCGGATCTTCGGGCCGCTCTGCGCGCGAACGAGCGCGGGTGTCCCGAGCGCGATGGCGCCGGCAGCGGTGACGAGTCGGCGTCGGCGGGTGTTCAGGCGTGCATCGGTGCTCATGGGGGTCTCCAAAGAAGAAGGGGATCGGTCGATGGTGGGTTCAGTGAGACGGCTTCAGCGACGCCAGGTAGGCACGCCAGCCGCCGAAGGAGGTGATGTCTTTCGCGCCTTCAAGCGCATGCGCTTCGCAGATGAAGCCATGCACCGAGCTGCCGTCGGCCAGCGACAGGCTGCCCAGGCCGAGCGGTGCCGGGATGAGCGCGAGGAAGGAGCCGATGGCGGTGAGCGGAACGTCCCACACCTCGACCGCGATGGCGCCACCGCCCGAGGCCACGCGCAGCAGGCCGGGCTTGGGCGGCACCGTGCCGGGCAAAGCGAACAGGCGGTATTGCGGCGCGGTGGTGGTGGCCACACGCAGGCGTGCGCCGCGTTCGGTGAGCTGGCCGTTCAACGGCAGGCCGCTCAAGTGCGCGCCGACGACGGCGATGGCCAGCGTGGCGGTGCTGGCCGGTGCGCGACTCAGCGTGGAGGCGATCTCGGTCCGGATGCCGGTGGCGCCCAGCGGCAGGCCGAGCTGCGCCTGCCAGGCGGCACCGAAGCGCGCGAGTGCGGTGTCATATGCAGCGGGTGCGATGAAGGTCACGCCGAAAGGCAGGTCGTTCTCGGTGAAGCCGAAGGGCAGGGCCAGCGCCGACCAGCCGAGCAGGTTGACGAAGTTGGTGTACGCGCCGAGCCGCCCGTTGGCGCCGATGGGGTCGGCAGCCACCTCTGCCATGCTGGGGTGGCCGGTCGAGGTGGGCACCATCAACACGTCGACCTGGTCCCAGGTGGCCTGTGCGTCGCGCTGTGCGTCGCGCAGCTTGTAGAGGCCGCGGAAGGCATCGGTGGCCGAGAAGCCGCGGGCGCTTTCGACGATGCTGCGCACCGCGGGGTCGAAGGCCGTGGGGTCGTGATCGAGTAGCTTCTGCACGACTGCGTGCCGCTCTGCCACCCAGGGGCCGCCGTACAGCAGCTCGGCGGTGGCGTGCAGCGGCGAGAAGTCGATCGGCACCACCTCGTGCCCGAGCGCCTGCACATGCGCTGCGGCTTTCGCGAACACGGCGCGGTACCCGTCGTCGCCGCTGAACATGGGCTGCGACGGAATGCCCACGCGCAGCACCGGCTTCAGCTGCGACGGGCCGGTCTGGAACTGGCTGTAGCTGTCGCTCGCGTCCGGCCCTTCGATGACCGAGAGCACAAGCGCCGCGTCGTCCACGGTGAGCGCCAGTATCGACACGCAGTCGATGCTGCGGCAGGCGGGCAGCACGCCGCCCGTGCCCACGCGGCCGGGCGTGGGCTTCAGGCCGACGATGTTGTTGAAGCCCGCTGGAATGCGGCCCGAGCCGGCGGTGTCGGTGCCCAGCGCAAAGGGCACCTGGCCCATGGCCACCGCGTAGGCCGATCCCGAACTCGAGCCGCCGCTGACGCGCGATGGGTCGAAGCTGTTGGGCACCGCACCGTAGGGCGAACGCGTGCCGACCAGGCCGGTGGCGAACTGGTCGAGGTTGGTCTTGCCGACGGGAATGGCGCCTGCGTCGACCAGCTTCTGCACAACGGTGGCATGGGCCGTGGCCGGGCCGGTGGCGAAGCTCTTGCAGGCTGCGGTGGTCGGCAGGCCGGCGACGTCGATGTTGTCCTTCACCGCGAAGGGGATGCCCAGCAGCGGTTGCGTGTCGAACACCGCCGGGCCGGCGCTCAGCAGGCGCGCATCGCAGGCGTCGGCCTGCGCCATCAGCGTGTCGTCGGGCAGCAGCGAGATCCACGCTGCGCTGGCTTGCTGAGACTGCTCGGCCAGGAAGCGCAGCATCAGCTGCCGCACTGTCAAGGTGCCTGCTCGCAGCGCCTGCTGCAACTCAGGCAGTGTTCGTGGTTCGGACATTTGCTGGCGCCCCGCTTTCGTGCATGCGTTCTTGTATGCAAGATGGGTAGCATGACACGTGCCAGTGAGGGCGGGCATGGGGTGTTGCGGGTTTGATGGTTCCTTGCGTTTGTGTGCAACGGCTGCGGATGCGCGCGTGGGGTTCAGAGGCTGAGAGTTTTCGGGTGTGTTCTGTTTGGTGATCCTCAGCCAATCTCCATTCGCCTGTCGAAGGGTGCACCGTGCATTGCGCACCACTCACCCGTTCGGGCACCCCCAACCGTTCGGGCTGAGCCTGTCGAAGCCTGCCTCGCGCGCCACCTCCGTTCGGGCTGAGCCTGTCGAAGCCTCGTTCGCATACCACCACCCGTTTTCGCGCCGTTTGTCTGAGCGCAGTGAACGTAGTGAACGAAGCGAGTTGGGCGCGGCCGCAAAGACCGAGCAGCGCAAGGCAGGCTTCGACAAGCTCAGCCCGAACGGGCAGGGTGGTGGTGCGCCATCCAGGCTTCGACGGGCTCAGCCCGAACGGAGGTGGCGCGCAAAGCAGGTGATGGTGCGCGAACCAGGCTTCGACAAGCTCAGCCCGAACGGATGAGCGAGGTGGCCAGGCAACGCGAATGTTGCTCAGGAAGCGCCAAACCTCACCTTAGACATACCGCGCCCAGCTCTGCCCCCCCGAGCGAATATCGCGCAGCACGCGGGCGCCCGATTCACAGTGCCGACAGCGCCTCGGTGAAGCGCTGCGCGATGCGCGTCTCGTCCACATGCCGCCCTTCATCCACCACCTGGCGGCCGGCCACGTACACCGCATGCGGATGCGCCGCGTCGGTCGCAAACACCCACGCGTCCAGCGCATGCGACGGTGCCACGCCGAGCAGCCCAGGAGCCTGCGGCGACAACACCAGCGCATCGGCACGCGCGCCTTCGACCAGGCCCCACGGTGCCTGGCCTGCTGCGCCTGCGCCGCCTGCCAATGCCGCATTGAACAAGCGCGCCGCCGTCGACGGCTGGCTCAGGCGCGGCGCGGCCGACACGTTGCGCTGGTGCCGCAGCAGGCGCTGGCCGTATTCGAGCCAGCGCAGCTCTTCGGCCCAGCTGCGTGACACCTGACTGTCCGAGCCCACCGAGATGGGCACGCCGGACGAGAGCCAGCGTGGCAGGTCGGTGAGGCCGTCGCCGAGGTTGGCTTCGGTGCTCGGGCACAGCACGATGCCGGCACAGCTCTCGGCCACGGCATCGATCTCGGCGGCGGTGGCATGCGTTGCATGCACGAGCTGCCAGCGCGCATCGGGCCGCAGCGCGCCGCACAGCCACTCGATGGGCCGCGCGCCGGTGACGTTGACGCAGTCGTCCACTTCCTGCATCTGCTCGGCCACGTGGATGTGGATCGGCATGTCTTCGTCGCCCACGCTCTGCATCAGCGCATTGATGGACGCAGCCGATGCGGCGCGCAGCGAATGGATGGCGACGCCTGCGTTGACGAAAGGCCGGCGTGCGGTCGACACGCTGCGTTGCAAGGCATGCACTTCGGCGGCCGTGGTGCGGAAGCGCCGCTGGTCGTGGCGCAGTTCGGGCTGGTTGAAACCGGCGCGTTCGTACAGCACGGGCAGCACCGTGAGGCCGATGCCCGCGTCGGCCGCAGCATCGGCCAGCGCCCAGCTCATCGCCGCCGGGTCCGCATACGGCTGGCCGTCTTCGGCATGCTGCAGGTAGTGGAACTCGCAGACCTGCGTGTAGCCACCGCGCAGCAGCTCCACATACAACTGCGCTGCGACGGCACGCAGCTGCTCGGGCGTGATGCGCAGCGCCACGCCGTACATGCGGTCGCGCCACGACCAGAAGTCGTCCATCTCGCTGTCGCGCCGCTCGGCCAGGCCGGCGAAGGCGCGCTGGAAGGCATGGCTGTGGGCGTTGACCAAGCCAGGCAGTACCGGGCCGGCGAGCACCGTGGCACCGGCAGGCGGTGTGGCAACGCCCACGTTGACTTCGGCCCAGCAGCCTTGTGCATCCACGCGCAGCAGCACCGCTTCTTGCCAGCCGCCGGCGACCCACGCGTGTGGTGCCCACAACAAGGTCTCAGGCATTGGGCTTCCAATCGAGCAGGGTCTGCATCAGCGCGCGCAGCACCGGTTCCACCGAGTGCACGCAGGCGGTGTCGAGCTTGAACGGTGGCGCCTCGCCCATGTAGCAGCGCCAGCATTTCTCGAGCTGCACAGCGTGCACGCGCTCGGCTGGCTGGCCATAGCGTCGCGTGATGTAGCCGCCCTTGAAGCGCCCGTCGACGACGTGGGTGAACTGGTCTTTCGACCTCAGCACCGCATTCAGCGCGGCACGCAGGTCGGGTGCACAGCTGGCGCCGCTGGCGGTGCCGAGATTCAGGTGGGGCAACTGGCCTTCGAACAGCCAGGGCAGCTGCGACTTGATGCTGTGGCCGTCGAACAGCACCGCGTGGCCGTGTTCGTATTTCAGCCGCGTGAGTTCGGCCTGCAGGGCTTGGTGATACGGCTGCCAGTACACGTTGAGACGGCGCGCGATCTCGGCGGCGTCCGGCGCCTGGCCCTCGCGGTAGAGCGGGTCGCCGGTGAAGAAGCGTGTGGGGCAGAGTTCGGTGTTGTTGACGCCGGGGTACATCGGCGCGTTCTCGGGCGGGCGGTTGAGGTCGATCACGTAGCGCGAATAACGCGGCACCAGGAAGCTCGCGCCCATGTCACGCACGAAACCGTACAGCTCGTCGAGAAACCAGTCGGTGTCTTCGGCGGCGAGCGCGCGCTCCACATAACGCGACTGCAGGTCGGCGGGAATCACGGTGCCGGCATGCGGCACGCTCACCAGCAGCGGTGTGCGGCCCCGGTGAAGGGTGAATACAGCCTCATTCATTTGTTTCGCTCCAGGCCGCCGACGATCACGCGCCGGCAGGGGTTGTGGCCGAACCAGTAGGCCAGCTCGTTGGGGTGTTCGAGATCCCACACCGCGAAGTCGGCGCGCTGGCTTGCGGCGAGCGTGCCGCGATCGGCGAGGCCCAGCGCGCGTGCGCCGTTCAGCGTGGCGCCGCGCACTGCTTCTTCCGGTGTCATGCGGAACAGCGTGCAGGCCATGTTGATCATCAGCAGCAGCGACAGCGTGGGCGAGGTGCCGGGGTTGTGGTCGGTCGAGATGGCGATGGGCACGCCATGCGCGCGCAGTGCCTCCATCGGTGGCAGCTTGGTTTCGCGCAAGAAGTAGTAGGCGCCGGGCAGCAGCACGGCCACCGTGCCGGCTGCGCTCATCGCGCGCACGCCGGCTTCGCTGAGGTGTTCGAGGTGGTCGCACGACAAGGCTCCGAACTCGGCGGCCAATGCGGCGCCACCCTGGTCGCTCAACTGCTCGGCGTGCAGCTTGACCGGCAGGCCCAGCGCGCGCGCCGCCTCGAACACGCGGCGTGTCTGCGCCGGCGTGAACGCAATGCGTTCGCAGAATGCATCGACCGCGTCGACCAGACCCTGCGCGTGCAGCTGGGGCAGCCAGGCGCACACCGCGTCGACGTAGTCATCGGCCCGGCCTTCGAATTCGGGCGGCAGCGCATGTGCGGCCAGGCAAGTGGCGCGCGTGCTCAGCGGCAGCTCGCGGCCGAGGCGCCGCACGACCGACAGGCAGCGGGCCTCGTCGTGCAGGCTCAGGCCGTAGCCCGATTTGGCTTCGAGCGTGGTGACACCTTCGGCCATCAAGGCCTCCGCGCGGTGCCGGGCCGATTGGTACAAGGCTTCATCGCTCGCGGCACGCGTTGCTGCCACGGTGGAGCGGATGCCGCCGCCGGCGCGTGCGATGTCTTCGTAGCTCGCGCCCTGCAAGCGCATCTCGAACTCGCGCGCACGTTGGCCACCGTAGACGAGGTGCGTGTGGCAGTCGACCAGCCCCGGCGTGACGAGCGCGCCGGCCAGCTGGTGCTCTGCAGTGGCTCGGCGGGCGAATGCGTCGGGGATGGCGTCGTCGGCCCCAACCCACACGATGCGGTCGCCTTCGACCACCAGCGCGCCGCGTTCGATCCAACCCCAGGGTTCGTTGCCGGCGAGCGTGGCCAGGCGTGCATTGCGCCAGAGATGGGTTCCGCTCATGGTTTGCCACCGGGCGTGAAGCCCAACCACCAGGCGCGCGTGCCGGGGTCGTCGGGCTCGAACGACCAGACGGTGGCCGAGGCCGTGTCCGACCACAGCAAGGTGTTGGCTTGAAGCGCGCGCTCGATGCCCTCGCCGAACCAGCGCCCGGCGCCTGCCGTGAACAGGCCGCGCAGTTTGAAGTGGGCCTCCCAGGCAACGCCGTCTTCGGCGGCGCGCATCACGCCCTTGCCGCCACGCAGCATCAGGTTCAGGTCGCGTGTGGGGCCGTCGATCAGGCGGCAACCCGGTGCGGCGGCACCGTCGAAATGCAGCGGCGCGTCGCGGCTGGTCATGCGGCGTTCGCCGTCGCCGAACGCCAGCGTCACGCCGGCGCCTTCGATCACGGCGAACCAGCGGTCGAGGCCGGGAAAGGAAGAGAAAGGCCCGTCGCGCGTGATGTCGGCCACGCTGATGCGCAGCTCGCAGTCGAGCGTCGAGGGCCAGCACAGCAGCTCGCGCGTGATGCCGCCGCCGTTGCGCCAGGCTTGCGGCAGCACGTCGTCAGTGCGGACCAGGTTCAGCGTCATGGCTTGAACTGCCCGTCGATCTGGTAGCGCGTGCCGGGGTGCACCAGCCGCGCCAGCGTGATCGGCACGCCGCGGCTCATGGTGCGGCGCACCAGCACCAGGCAGGGTTCATCGCGCCCGATGTGCAGCAGTTTGGCTTCTTGCGCGCTCGGCCGGCTGGCCTCGATGGAGAACTGCGCTTCCCACAACGGCGCCACGTCGAGCAGGTAATGCGTGGGCGTGATCTGCGTGAAGTCGACGCTCAGGTAATCGGGCGCGCAGGCCGGGTTCACGTAGCGGTCTTCGCACTGCAACGGCAGGCCGTTCTCGAAGTGCACGATCAGCGTGCGGAACACCGCGTCGCCCGTGGCCAGGCCCAGTTGCTTCGCCAGTTCGGTGGTGGCGCGCTCCTCGCGCGCGATGTGCACTTCGGCGTGGTGGCGGTGGCCGCGCTCGCTGATCTCGTCGTGCAGGTCGCGAATGGTCAGCGTGGACGACACCTTGGACAGGTGGGCCGCGAAGGTGCCCACGCCTTGCACCCGTGTCACCAGCCCCTCGGCTTGAAGCTCCCGCAGCGCGCGCGTCACGGTCATGCGGCTCACGCTGAAGCGCGCGACGAGATCGGCCTCCGAGGGCATCAGGCTGCCCGGTGGCCAGCGGCCATGGCCCAGGCCTTCCTTCAAATAGTGCTTGACACGGGTGTAGGGCGCGGCGGGCGGGGAACTCAGGGTGCTGGCAGAACTCATTTGCAAGATCTTAGTTGCCTAGACTTGACTAGACAAGTAGAGTTCGCACTTTCCAAAGCGCCGATTCATTGTTCAGCGAGGCCGCCATGACCGATCTCTCTACCGCCCATCACATTGCCCAGCCGCACCCCGTGCGTGCGCCGCGCGGCACCCAACTCAGCTGCAAGAACTGGCTGATCGAAGCGGCCTACCGCATGATCCAGAACAACCTCGACCCCGAGGTGGCCGAGAACCCCGATGCGCTCGTGGTCTACGGCGGCATCGGCAAGGCCGCGCGCAATTGGGATTGCTTCGAAGCGATTCTTTCGTCGCTCAAACAGCTCGGTGAAGACGAGACGCTGCTGGTGCAATCGGGCAAGCCGGTGGGGGTGTTTCGCACGCATGCCGATGCGCCGCGGGTGCTCATTGCCAACTCGAACCTGGTGCCGAAGTGGTCGACCTGGGAACACTTCCACGAACTCGACCGCAAGGGCTTGATGATGTACGGCCAGATGACTGCTGGCTCGTGGATCTACATCGGCAGCCAGGGCATCGTGCAGGGCACCTACGAGACCTTCGTCGAAGCGGGTCGCCAGCATTTCGGTGGGTCGCTCGCGGGCAAGTGGATTCTCACGGCCGGCCTCGGCGGCATGGGCGGCGCGCAGCCGCTGGCCGCGAGCTTTGCGGGCGCATCGTCACTCAACATCGAATGCCAGCAGTCGCGCATCGACTTCCGCCTGAAGACGCGCTACCTCGACGAGCAGGCCACCGACCTCGACGACGCGCTGGCGCGCTTGGCGCGCTACGCGAAGGAGAAGAAGGCCGTCTCCATCGGCCTGCACGGCAACGCGGCCGAGCTGTTGCCCGAGATGGTGAAGCGCGCGAGGGCCGGCGGCATCAAGCCCGACCTCGTGACCGACCAGACCTCTGCGCACGACCTCGTGCACGGCTACCTGCCCAGCGGCTGGACGCTCGACGCGTGGCGCGCCGCGCAGGCCGATGCAACGAAGCACTCCGAGCTTCGCGATGCCGCCGCACGCAGCTGCGCCGTGCATGTGCAGGCGATGCTCGACTTCCAGAGCATGGGCGTGCCGACGGTCGACTACGGCAACAACATCCGCCAGGTCGCACTCGACCATGGCGTGAAGAACGCTTTCGACTTCCCCGGTTTCGTGCCGGCCTACATCCGCCCGCTGTTCTGCCGCGGCAAGGGGCCGTTCCGCTGGGTGGCCTTGTCGGGCGACCCGGAAGACATCCGCAAGACCGACGCGAAGATGAAGGAGCTGTTTCCTTCAGATGCCGGTTTGCACCGGTGGCTGGACATGGCGGGTGAGCGCATCGCGTTCCAGGGCTTGCCGGCGCGCATCTGCTGGATCGGGTTGGGCGACCGGCACCGGGCTGGGTTGGCGTTCAACGAGATGGTGCGGTCGGGCGAACTGAAGGCGCCGATCGTGATCGGGCGCGATCACCTGGACAGCGGGTCGGTGGCGTCTCCGAATCGGGAGACGGAGGCGATGCGGGATGGGTCGGACGCTGTGTCTGATTGGCCGATGTTGAATGCGCTGCTCAACACCGCGGGCGGGGCGACTTGGGTGTCGTTGCATCACGGGGGTGGGGTGGGGATGGGGTACTCGCAGCATGCGGGGGTTGTCATCGTTTGTGATGGGTCCGTTGCAGCTGATGCTCGGATTGAGCGGGTGTTGTGGAACGACCCAGCGACGGGGGTGATGCGGCATGCGGATGCTGGGTATGACGAGGCGGTGGCTTGCGCTCGGGAGCAGGGGTTGAAGTTGCCGATGTTGGGGGCTTGAGGCTGCTTCGCGTGGATGCTTCTTCTGCCTACCGGCGGGTGTGCCGGGTAATCGCCCCGGCGGGCGAGTCACTTTGGTGTTCGCATAACTTCGCTGCGCGAAGTGAGCGAACCCCCGCTGCGCGACCATTTGTCGCGTCAAATGAAAGTAACCAAAGCAAAGACGCTCTCCACTTTGCTGTACCGCTTCGGATGCTTCCTTCCGCGACTTGTCGCCTGTGGATAGGCCCGGACCACGGCACACCTGTTCAACGTATCCCACCCCTCGGCTCGCTGCGCATCGCTATCGCGCACGATGCGAAGCGAGGTGGGATAGGGAAAGTTTGCGAAGCAAACGACCGCATTGCTCTTGGGCCCCGTGGGAGGCGTCGAGGAGCGCAGGGGTTTGGGGCCGCGCGCGCAAGCGCGCTTCGTCAACTGACTTCGCGCCGTTTGTCTGAACGCAGTGAGCGTAGCGAACGAAGTGAGTTTGGCGCGGGCCCCGAACACCGAGCACCGCAGAGCAGTCCGGCCCGAGCCGGACCGCCTCCGTCGGGTCGCCTTTTCTTTGGTGACTTTCTTTTGGCGAAGCAAAAGAAAGTTACTGCCCTGTCGGGGGCATATCCCGACGCGGCCTCACGCAGTGAACAAGAAGTACGCGTCAGCCGGCACGGGGCTTCGATACCTCAGCCCGAACGGGTGGTGGCATGCGAACCAGGCTTCGACAGGCTCAGCCCGAACGGATGGGGTGGGTGGCGATACGCGAGCAAGGCTTCGACAGGCTCAGCCCGAACGGATGGGGTGGGGTGGCGATACGCGAACAAGGCTTCGACAAGCTCAGCCCGAACGGGTAATGGTGTGCGAAACGGATTGAGGCCGAACTGAGAGCGCAAACAACGCAAGACAAAGACCCCCAATGACAACCAAAACCCTCCCCCCCGGCAAACTCACCCTGGAACACCTCCAATCCCTCCACACCGGAGGCGACCACCTGGTGATCGACGAGCGCACAAGAGACGCCATCCGCGCCAGCGCAGCCGTCGTCCAGAAGGCTGCCAAGAGCAGCGCCCCCACCTACGGCGTCAACACCGGCTTCGGCAAACTCGCGTCCACACGCATCAGCGAAGACCAACTCGACACCCTCCAGCTCAACCTCATCCGTTCCCACTCCGTCGGCGTCGGCGAGCCCCTCGCGCCGCCCGTCATCCGGTTGATGCTTGCGCTCAAAGCCGCGAGCCTCGCGAGAGGCCATTCCGGCGTCAGAGAAGAAGTGGTCGACACACTGCTGAAGGTCCACAACGCCGGCCTCATCCCCTACGTGCCAGCACAAGGCTCCGTCGGCGCCTCGGGTGACCTCGCGCCGCTCGCCCACATGACGCTCGCGCTGATGGGTGAAGGCGAGATGCTGCAAGACGGCAAGCGCGTGCCCGCCGCGCCGCTGCTGCAGCAGGCGAACATCACGCCGCTCAAGCTGGCCGCGAAAGAGGGCCTCGCGCTCATCAACGGCACGCAGACCTCCACTGCGCTCGCATTGCACGCCTTGCTCAGTTTCGAGCCGGTGCTCGAAGCGGCGCTGGTGGTGGGCGCACTCACCGTCGACGCTGCAAGAGGCAGCGACGGCCCGTTCGACCCGCGCATCCACCTGCTGCGCGGCCAGCCCGGCCAGATCGACGTGGCGCAGTACTACCGCGAGCTGCTGGCCGGCAGCGAGATCCGCAACTCGCACCGCGAGGGCGACGACCGCGTGCAAGACCCCTACAGCCTGCGCTGCCAGCCGCAGGTGGTGGGCGCCTGCCTCGACCAGCTTCGCCACGCGGCGCTCATCCTCGTGCGCGAGGCCAATGCCGTCACCGACAACCCGCTGGTGTTCGCCGGTGAGGCCGGACAAGACGGCGTGCTGATCTCGGGCGGCAACTTCCACGCCGAGCCGGTGGCACTCGCCTGCGACGCGATGGCAGTGGCGATGGCCGAGGTCGGCGCCATTGCCGAGCGCCGCATCGCGATGCTGATCGACAGCGGCGTGTCGCGCCTGCCGCCGTTTCTCACCGCCGATGCGGGCCTCAACTCGGGCTTCATGATTGCGCACGTCACCGCGGCGGCGCTCGCCTCCGAGAACAAGTCGCTCGCTCACCCGGCCAGCGTCGACAGCCTGCCTACGTCCGCCAACCAGGAAGACCATGTGAGCATGGCCACCTTCGCGGCGCGACGGCTGCAGGCCATGATCCGCAACGTGTCGCACATCCTCGGCATCGAGCTGCTGGCTGCGGCGCAAGGCATCGAGTTCCTGCGGCCGCTGCGCAGCTCGGCCGCGCTGGAGTCGGCTCATGCCTTGCTGCGCCTGCAGTGCCCGGCCATGCACGAAGACCGTTATCTCGCACCCGACATCGAGCGTGCGACGCAGCTGGTGCAAGACGGCTCTTTGTCGCGCGTGTTCCGCACCTTGCCGGGTTTGCCGGCGTTGTGGATTCCGGGGTGAGCGAGTTCAGGTGTCGAGGCCCATCGACCGTGAGTCCAGGTCGATCGCACCATACCGAGCCGTTGCCAGAGGAGCGCGGTGGATGATGGCGTAGGCACGTACCGCGTCCATGCAGGGCACGATGCCCACCCGGCTGCACCAGGCACTGAAGGCCTGGGGATAAAGACGCAGCGGAACGCGCGAACCCTCGGCATCCTGATGCGCCAAGGTGTTGTTGAGTTCGTCGTTCCAGGTCTGCCAGGTGGTGGGGAACTGCGGATCCCGTTTGCACAGGTCTGCGAGCGACTCGAATTCCCTGGGTGTCAGCACCAGGTCCAGAAGATCCTTCATGGGCTTCTTTCTCTGCGGTTGTGTGCCGCTTGCACCGACTCTTCGTGCCGGCGCATACCCGAACGCCGTTCCGACCTCATGGCTGCTCATGGAAACAAGAACTCCACGGGTGAGACCGCTGCGTTCGCATCGATGGCTTGAGTGTGTATGGCGCCTGCCGAGTTCGCTTCGAGCGTGTACTTGCCCGCGGCGCTGGGGTCGGTGATGAAGAAGAGCGCCACCGGAGCGGCCACATAAGTCGCCTTCACCGGTGCTTCGATGGGCAGCGTGAAGCTGAATGCTCCACTGGTTCCGTCGACCTGTGCCCAGGCTGCCTCGATCGTGGGGCCGCCGTTCAAGGTCTGAAGTGCCCTGACCGTCGCGGTGGCAGGCGTGACGGTGCCGGTCACCGGGCGCAGCACGGCGATGGCAGGGTCAATGGGCAAGGTGAGGCTGTTGACGTTGGTGAACGACGTGGTCGTGACTGGCACGCCGGTCATCACTGAAGTGACGCGAGCCGAAGAGGCCACCACGAGGTCGTAGGTGCCCACGGGCACGGGGTAGAGCACGAAGCGCCCGGTCGCGTCAGGCACCGTTGCCTTGATCGCAACGCCGTTCGACTGCAATGAAACCGTGGTGCCAGTGAGCGCGATCGAAGGAACAACGTAGCCGACGACCCGCAGCCCTGCGTCCGACAGCACCACCGTGGCAGAGATCACCGGCTTCAGGTTGTATTGCCCGGAACCGCCTCGCACGACAACCGATTTGCAGGCGTCGAAATCGAGCACGACGTCGGCGATCTTGTCGGCCGGCACATCGGCATCCATGTTGATCTTGATGCCGCTCTGCGTGGCGCTCGGCGTGCTGAGAGGCGTTTCCACGCCGCCGGTCGGAATCACCGAGTTGGCGAATGGCTGCGAGTTGGTGTTTTCGGCCAGGATCAATCGAAGCTGGGTGTATTTGCCGGTGGGCAGCAAGGTCTGGCCCAGCTCGACCATCGCGCCGTTGGTCAGGGTCAGCAGGTCGATGCGCTGGGGCGTGGGCAGCACGATGTCCGACCAGCCTGCATCGGTGTCCGCTGCGGTCGCGCTCTGATGGACGCGGACCTTGGTGACCGTCACGTTGACCTGGTCATAGCCGCACGAGGGCGCGTCGGTGAGAGAGACCCGCATGGTCCCTTTGGTCGCGCCCGAGCCGCCGATGCCGCCTCCGCAGGCGGCCAGCGTCAGCAGGCACAGCAGGAGCAGGCAGGCCGTAAACAGCCCGGTGGTGGACTTGAGGAATTTCATGGTGTGTCTCCTGCTGCAATGCGGGCCTGGCGTGATGCGAGGCGGTCTTCGAAGTAATAGATGCCCACGCCGACGGTGGTGCGCGGGGTGGTCGAGTCCTCGGGTGTTCGATCGAGGTCGTGTGCGGCAAGCCAGCGGTCGAGTTTCTCGAGCAGTGCTTGCGAATGCTGGGCACTCATCTTTCGGAACGCGGGCAAGGCCGCCAGGGGAATGGCGTCGTACATGACCTTGCGCTGGAAGCGCGGGTCGGTGTGCCCGCTCTCGAGGTTGTGATCGATGGTGTCGATCAATGCGGCCACGTCGTTGCCGAGAATGGCGATCTTGTCCACGGCGCTGCTGCTCGGCACGTACCCGGACGCAAGCAACTCCAGCCGGCCGTCTGCGTCTCGACCGACGGCCCCGACGCGGACAAGCTCGTCGAGCACGGCGCGCGTAGGCATGTCGCCGCTGTACCGCCTGACGAGCGCGCCGAAGCCTTGCTCGCCATCGAGTTCCAAGCTCCGCGGATGACCGTCGGGGCCACGGAAATCTTCATCGCGTAGCCAGCCGGTGAGTACCTTGGCCGCACGGTTGTAGCGGTCAGACACCTCGGCTTGCCCGGCGGTGTTGTCCGGCTCGGCCAGAAGGCTTTGGACTTCTTTGCGGGTGAGCCCGGAGAGCACGGCCGCGCGCGAAATCGTGGGCTTCTTGCCGGCGATGGAAAAGTCTTGCAGCGCAACTTCGACGTAGGCGCGCTTGGCGATGTCTTCAAAGGCGCGGAACGATATCGAGTGCCGCAGCAGCAATCGGAATAAGGGGCGAAGCAAGATGCCTATCGCGCGCTGCAGTGCAGGCTGGATTGTCGGGTCGCTTCTCATTATTGGGAAATTTATCCCAAAAAATCACATGCTGCAAGCTGGGCCACTGGGATTGTTAAGGGGAATATTTGGGCTATATTTCCCAAATACTAATCGATTGGATGCCCCCATGAAGCGAACCTGTGTCTTCCTTTTTGCCCTGGCTGCAGGCAGCACTTGCCTGGCTCAGGCCAACGTCGGCGTTTCCGTTTCGGTCACGCAACCGGGGCTGTACGGGCGGATCGACATCGGCAACGTGCCTCCGCCTGTGGTGTATGCGCAGCCGGTGGTCATCCAGCGCGCGCCCGTGGTCGTGCAGCAGCCGCCGCTTTACCTGTACGTGCCGCCGGGCCATCAAAAGCATTGGGCAAAGCACTGCGCCAAGTACAACGCCTGCGGCCAGCCGGTCTATTTCGTCAAGGAGAGCTGGGTGCGCGAGCGCTATGAGGCAGACCAGAGAGAACACGGAGAACATGGAGAACACGGCGGCAAAAACGAGAAGGAACACAAGCACAAGGGCAAGCACGGGGGCGGCTGAGAGATCAAGCGCCCTGGCAGCCGCCACCTGAGCGACGACCCGGCATTCCGCGGCAGCCCGGTGGTCCCGGTCAGTTCAACATTTCTCGCGCCCGCCCAAGCAAGAACTCCCGCTCGCGCCCGTTCCCCGCGAGTTTGGCTGCGCGCTCGAACTCGAGCCGTGCTTCTTCGCGCCGCCCGAGCTTGGCCAGCAGGTCGCCGCGCACACTGGGTAGCCACTGGTAGGACTTGAGCGCCGGATCGTCGCGCATGGCGTCGACAAGCGAGAGCGCCTCGGCTGGCCCGAAGGCCATGCTCACCGCGACCGCGCGATTGAGGGCGACCACCGGCGAAGGCTGCACCTGCGCGAGCGCGTCGTACAGCGCGACGATCTGTGTCCAGTCCGTCTCTTCCGGCGTGCGCGCACGTGCGTGGCAGGCGGCGATGGCGGCTTGCAGGGCATACAGCCCGAGTGAGCCACCCATGGACTCGGCGTGCGCCAGCGCGTTGAGCCCGCGGCGGATCAGCAGGTGGTCCCAGCGCGCGCGGTCCTGGTCCATCAACAGCACGGGTTTGCCTTCGGCGTCCACGCGCGCGGCGGTGCGCGAGGCCTGCAGTTCCATCAGCGCGACGAGGCCGTGCACCTCGGGCTCGCCACTCGCCAGACCGGCCAGCACGCGGCCCAGGCGCACGGCTTCGTCGCACAGCGCCGGGCGCATCCAGTCATCGCCGGCGGTGGCGGTGTAGCCCTCGTTGAAGACCAGGTAGATCACTTCGAGCACCGAGCTCATGCGGTCGGCCAGCGTGTCGCCGCGCGGCAGCTCGAACGGCACCTTCGCGGCAGTGAGCGTGCGCTTGGCCCGCACGATGCGCTGCGCGATGGTGGGCTCGGGCACGAGGAAGGCGCGCGCGATCTCGGCCGTGCTCAGCCCGCCCAGCAGCTTGAGCGTGAGCGCCACGCGCGCCTCGGTCGAGAGCACCGGGTGGCAGGCGGTGAAGATCAGGCGCAGCAGGTCGTCGCCGATGGTGTCGGCGCGGGCGGCGTCGAGGGCGTCGACGAAGTCCGGCACGATCAGGGCCTCTTGCGCTTCGAGGTCATGGCCGATCTCCTCGTGTTTGCTTTGCGAGAGCTTGTCGCGCCGCAGGCGGTCGAGTGCGCGGTTCTTGGCCGTGGCCATCAGCCAGGCGCCCGGGTTGTCGGGCACGCCGGATTCGGGCCAGTGCTCCAGCGCCGAGACCAGCGCGTCTTGTGCCAGCTCTTCGGCCAGGCCGACGTCGCGCACCATGCGCGCCACGCCGGCAATGATCTTGGCCGCCTCGATGCGCCAGACGGCGTCGATGGTGCGGTGGGTGGCGCTGTCGCTCATGGCGGGTGGCGATCTTCTTCTTTCAGGCCTGCGGCGGCACCGCGTTCGGGTTCATGTAGACCAGCCCCCACCCGTGGCCGTCGAGGTCTTCGAAACCGTGGGTGTACATGAAGCCGTAGTCTTCGATCTTGTCGGGCGTGCCGCCGCCCGCCACCGCCTTGGCGACCAGGCTGTCCACTTCTTCGCGGCTCTCGCACGACAGCGAGACCAGCACCTCGACGCTGGTCTTGGTGTCGGCGATCTCCTTCTTGGTGAAGGTCTTGAAGAAGGGCTCGGTCAGCAGCATGACGTGGATGGTGTCGCTGATGACGAGGCAAGCGCCCTTGTCGTTGCTGAACTGCGGGTTGAAGTGGTAGCCCAGGCTTTCGAAGAAAGTGCGCGAGCGCGGCAGATCCTTCACCGGCAGGTTGATGAAGACGAGCTTGTTCATGGTCGTTGTCCTTGAGTGTGGGTTCAGCGTTGTTCGGCGAGCGTCTTCAGGCTGGCGAGTCCGTTCTCGAAGTCGCGGCCCACCATCTTGTCCATGTTGAAGACCACGCCCATCAGCTTGCCGAGAAAGGGGCAGGGTCCGGTCATCGTCCACGTCACGTCGGTGGCGGCGCCCTGCGGCGCGAGGCTGAAGTCGATGAGGTTGTGGCAGGCCATGGGGGCCGTCATGTCGAGCGTCATCGAGACGCGGCCGGGGCCGGTCGGCTCGACGATCTGGATGCTGCCCTTGCCCACGTTCTTGTTGCCGTCGAAATCGTAGGCGGCACCGGGGCCGCTGGCCGGGCCGCGGTAGTTGCCCTTCATCGCCGGGTCTTTGCGGGTGAAGGGGTTCCAGCTGTTGAAGCGCTGCATGTCGTTGATGAGCGGCTTGATGCGGTCGGCATTGGCCTGGATGCGCACCGAGCGCTCGATCTTCATCGTGTCGGGCCGGGTGGCGGCATACAGCAGCAGGGCCGCCAGCGCCACAGCCGCGGCGAGTGCGATGGCGGCGATCATGCCCGCGCTCCTTCGCCGACACCCATGTCGTGGAAGCGCTTGACGGCGTCGCCCTGGGCAAAGTCTTCCAGTTCGTACAGCTGGCGCACTTCGATCTCGGCGTCTTTCAACTCGCCCATGGGGGCAGGGAAGCGGCGCGTCCATTCGAGCGCTTCTTCGCGCGAGCGCACCTGGATGAGCGTGTAGCCGGCGACCAGCTCCTTGGTCTCAGAGAACGGGCCGTCGACGATCTGGCGCCGGCCGCCGCTGTAGCGGATGCGCCAGCCTTTGGCGCTCGGCTGCAGGCCGCTGCCGTCGAGCAGCACGCCGGCCTTGGCCAGTTGCTCGTGGTAGTCGGCCATGGCGGTCAGCAGCTGTTCTTCGGGCATGACGCCGGCTTCGGAGTCGGGCGTGGCTTTGACGATGATCATGAATCGCATGGCGGCTCTCCTGTGCGTGGTGGGGAGCCTTGGCGATCGATCGATTCCTCGGCTCACATTCACACGACGAACGAGGCCGCGCGATATCGACAGCCGGCAGAAAAAAGATTCGCCCGGTGGAAACCCGGGCCGATCAGGCGTAGCAGGGCGCCACGGCACGCACTTCGATCGAGCACCACTGCGCTGCGGGGCAACTGGTGGCAATGGCGACGGCCTCTTCGCGTGTCTTGCAGTCGACGAGGAAGAAGCCGCCGATCATCTCCTTGGCTTCGGCGAACGGCCCGTCGAGCACCTGCGCCTTGCCGCTGCGCACCTCGACGCGCGCGGTGTCGGCGTCTTGCGACTTCAGCGATTCGCCGGCCAGCAGCAGGCCGCGCTCCTTCAGGTCGGCACCCCAGCGCACCATGCGGTCGTAGACCTCACGGCCTTCGGCTTCACTGCGCGTGGCGCGTTGGCCCACCGGTTCGGCAATCAACAGCATGTAGGGCATGGCAACTCCTTGATTCGAATGCGACGGCGTGCGCCGAGCGCGAAGAATAAATCAATGAATGGGCGGACAGTTTGAATGGCAAGGTGATTGCAGGTGGGAGTCATTTGCGAAGGCATCTGGCAAACTGACTTGGAGCCCCACGAACTCCTTGCTGGCTGAGCCGCATCCGACGACATGTCGCGCAATTCGCAAGGACGCGTTCATGTCCTATCTCGCAGGAGGCCCCTTGAACTCGCAACGCACGCACCATCCGTACACGATGCGCACCATCAAATACGGGCCATCGGAGAGCCACATGGGCGACCTGTATGTTCCGAGTGCGACCCGGCCGCCGGTGGTGTGCCTTCTTCACGGCGGGTTTTGGCGGATGCCTTATGGCCGGGATGAATTCAGCCCGGTTGCACGAGACCTCGCCGCCCGCGGCTTCGCCGTCTGGAACTTGGAGTACCGGCGCCTGGGTGCGCCCGAGGGAGGCTGGCCCGGCACATTGCAAGACGTCGCCGCTGGAATCGATCATCTGGCCAGGCTTGTCGTCGAAGGCGTTGAACTCGATCTCAGCCGCGTGGTCGTTGTGGGCCACTCCGCCGGCGGTCACCTGGCGCTGTGGTGTGCTGCTCGGTGTGGCAAGCAAGGCGTACTTCGCACACCCGCCAGCGTTCAGCCTGCTGCCGCAGCCGGGCTGGCGGCCGTGGTCGATCTTGCGCGCACGTTTTCGCTGAGTGCCGGAAACAGCCCGGTCGGCGAACTTCTCGGCGGATCACCCGACGAGCAGCCCGACCGCTATGCGGCCGCGTCGCCGATGGCGTTACTCCCCCTGGGCGTGAATCAGCTGATCGTTCATGGCGTGATGGACGAGGCACTACCCATTGAGATCACCCGCGGCTACGTTCAGGCCGCCAAGGCGGCGGGGGACAGTGTCCAATTCTCCGAGTTGCCGAACGCGGGCCACATGGACTGCCTCGATCCCGGCAGCGAAGCGCATGTGACGCTATGCCGGTGGCTCGAGCAGTTTGCAAGTGGCCCAGAAGGATGACGAGCCACGCCCACCTCAGCCACGCTCCGTTCGCCCTGAGCCTGTCGAAGGGTGCGCCGTGCACCGCGCTGGCTCCCTTCGACAAGCTCAGGGCGATCGGGGATACAGGCTCAGCCCGAACGGAGATTGGGGCCGCTTCACTCCCGCCACATGCGGCCGGCCCAGTCCGAGAGCACCTTCAAGCGCTGTGCTTCCGCCCCATGGTTGCGCGCCGACATCACGCTCCAATCGATGTACTGCTCGCCGGTCCAGTCGACCCAACCGCCCACCAGGTGCAGCTGGCCCTTGCTGTTCAGCGGCAGCGGCGTGCGCTTCTGATCCAGGCAGAAGCGGAAGCCCGACTTGATCTCCAGCTCGCTGCCGAACAGCGCAGTCGGGTCGCAGCGCCGCCACTGCTCGTAGGTGGTGTTCGCATACAAGGCGTTGTAGAGCGAGATCGAGCTGTTGATGAACATCAGGTGCAGCCCCGGCGCCACGGCGTCGAGCTGCCGGAAGCGCGACTTCTCCCAGTCGTCCGGCCCGCGGTCGACCACCTCGCCCACGCCCAGTTTGTGGATCGCCAACGAGGCACGGCTGCGGTGGCCCATGTTGCGGAACAGGTCGGTCGGCGCGGCCGGGTCGGGCTGGTTGAACGGCAGGCTGGTGTTGGCCAGCTGGGCCAGCTTGGTCCGCACCTGGAAGTAGCGCGCCAGGTGCGCGTCTGACACCAGCGCCGGTGCCTTGGCCGCCATCAGGTCATCGACTACCGCGGTCGTGAAGCCCATGTGGTACGGCCAGTCCATCGCGCCCTCGGAGGCGCCCGGCCAGCCCGGGTTCACCGTCATCTGCAGCTGGTACCACTGGTTGGTGCGGTAGTACGAGGTGAGTCGAGGCTCCCACGAGAAATAGAACTCGCGCTTGCCCTGCGCCGTGTTCTCGTTGACGTACAGCATGTGCGGCGCCATGTAGAACACGCTGGGCCAGCCGAAGGGCCAGCCGCGCTTCTCGCCCACGCCGACCCACGCGCCGCTGGCATCCTTGCTGCCGTGCAGCAGCGGCTGCGGCCCCTCCAGTCCGTAGGTGTGGGCGAGTTCCCACTGCTTCACGCCCATCCAGTGGACCATGCCGAACATCGCACGCTCGATGAAGGCCTCCTTGCTGAAGCCGGGCTTGGCGTTGGGGTAGGCCGCGGTGGCTGCGGCCGCCGTGGCCTGTGACATCAGCGCCTGCAGCTTGCGCCCGCCGATCTCGGCGCCATACGGCTTCGACGGATCGGACGACACCCGGTCGCCGCGCCCGCCGCCGACGAAGTCGAGCAGGCGCATGCCGATGTCGGTCAGCCAGGACTGCGCGCGCTCGCGCTGGTCGGGCGTCAGGTGGCTCCAGTCGCCATAGGCGCCGTTCGGGTTCTTGTTGGCATTGAGCCAGTCGGTCATGCGCTTGACGACCTTGATCGGGTTCGAGCCGTCGTCGCCCTGGGTCTCGAACAGGCCTTGTGTCTGGCCGGCATCGGGTGTCCAGATGTCCAGCGGGTGCGTGATCGGCAGCCAGGCGTTCCAGTCGGGCAACTGCAGCGGGATCGGCATCTCGCGCGTGTTCAGCACCTTGCCGGGGCTCGGGTCCATCGCGGCATCGAGCTCGGCCTGCGTGGTCGCGGCCGTGCTGTTGGCGGCCTTGCCGGTGAAGACGTTGACGAAGGACTTCGCGTCCGGCAGCACCGCGTCGATGCCGGCACCGGCCGCCCACTCGGCCACCGGCTTGCTGTCCAGCCCCGGGCCGGGCTGGTACGGCGGGCTCCACGGCGAGGCCTGGGCCACGTGCGGCACCTTGGTGTAGAGCGCCGCGCGCAGGTAGGCGGCAATCTGCCTGCCCTGCGTCTCGCTCAAGCCGTGAAAACGCGAGCGCTGCACGATCGCGTTGTTGGAGTAGTTGAAGTACTGCAGGTCGCGGCCATCGGAAGCGTGGCACGACGAGCAGGCCGCGCGCATGCGGCTGTTGACCACCGGCGACTTCAGCAGCAGGCCCGACGCGTTCCACAGCGTCTTGCCCAGGTCGGCATCGGCCGTCCAGGTGCGGCCGGCTTCTTTCTCGGCGCCGATGTCGGCCCACTGGCGCGGGTTGGCCGCGAGATTGCGGCCGCTGGCGTCTTGCAGCTGCAGGTCGAGGATGCGGAAGCCGTTCGAGTTGCCGTCGGTGCCGTTGAAGCGGAACTCGATGCGGTTCGTGGCTGGCAGTGCGGCCAGGCGGGCGCGTGTGGGGCTGTCCAGCGGCACGCGGAAGCGAATGGTCAGCAGGCCGCCGTTGACGCCGCCGTGCGAGCGCTCGGTGTCGTCGAGCTGCACGCCGCTGTCGCTGATCGGGACCCACGGCGCGGCGTCGGTGTTGCTGGAGCTTGCCGCGCCGACGATGCGCAGGCTCCCGGCCACCGCCGTCAGCGGCTTGCTGAGCGTTTCGAATTCCGGCGAGTTGTAGAAGCCGCAGCGGTGGCAGCGAACCACCAGCTGGGTCGCGCTGGCGAGCGAGGCGGTGTCGAGGGCCAGGTCAGTGCTGGCGATCGTCGGCGCATCGGGTGCGCCGGCGCCCAGTACTTCGAGCGGCAGGGTCAGCGTGGCCGGAGTTGGGGTCGTTGGGGTCGCAGCCGGAGCATCGGCTGCCGGCGGGCTGCCTTGGTCTGTGCCCCCGCAGGCGGCTAGCAGCAGGCTGGCGACCAGCGCGATCGTCGTCGCCGCGGTTGGCAGGCGGTGGTGGGGTTGGCGCATCGTCTTCCCTCGATGGGTCTTGTCTTGTGTGTGAAATCGGTTCCTGAGGAACCGTTTCCATTTTCGGCGCGCCATGGGGCCGAAGCCCATCGCAAGAAGCAAGAGTCTGCAATCAACGGTAAGCGGGCGGGGCGCCCGTGCTGCTCAGGGCAGCAGGTCGATCAGGTCGACGCGGTCGGGGTAGAAGGCCAGGTGGTCCTTGATCTCGGCCACCGAGGCGTAGGGCGACTCGTAGCTCCACACCGCATTCACCGAGCGCTCGCCGCCCGCGGGCAGGCTGTAGTACACGCAGTCGCCCTTGAAAGGGCAGTAGGTCGTGTGCCCGGTGCGCACCAGCTGCGACATGTCGACGTCTTGCCGCGGGATGTAGTGCACCGCCGGGTAGCTGGCTTCGCGCAGCGTCAGCGCGCGGCGGGTGTCGGCAATCGTCTTGCCGCCGACCGACACGATCACGCGCTTGAGGTTGGTCTCGATCACGAGCGGGTGGCTGGCACTGGGGGTCTTGACGACGCGTGAATCCATGGGTGTTCTCCTGCGCAAATGAACGTTCGGCCCGACTCCAGCGGCGCAGCCATCGCGTGATGGTTTTGAAGCGGGCCGATCTGCCGGAGCTGGGTTCATGGCGGTGCTTGTGCAAGGCGGTTGGTTCTGGCAGCCGGCATTGTTGACGGGGCCTTGCGCTTGGCAGGCGAGCCTTCCTGGATGACCGTATGGATCGAAAGGGCGTCGGCCCGTCATCGTGGTGTCAGAAGCGGTACTTGAGCGTCGCGACGAGGTTGCGTTCGGCGCTGCGGAAGTAGCTGCCGCAGGCGTGGCCGCTGTAGTACTGCTTGTCAAGATCGCCGCGCCTTCGGGCATGTACTTGATGCCCGCTTCCACCTGCTTGCCGCGGCTCGGCGCGTGAAAGCCGCATGGGCTCCCACACTCCGAAGAACAACGGGTTTCAGTCCATCGCCATGGTGGCGATGCCGATGAACCAGCTGGCGCCCGTGCTCAGGCGGTGGGAACGCGCAGGTCGAACTCGCGCAGCATCACCGGTTCGAGCGAACCCGCCGCCACGCGCTTGACGACGGCCGCGGCGATGTCGGCGGCGTGGGCGGTGTAGGTCTCCAGCGGGTCTTCGCCCTTGGAGGTGGGGCGGAAGCGGTAGTGCAAGGTCTCGCGGCTGATGCTGGCCCCGATCATCTGGCCGTCGATCGGCACCCAGAAGCGCACGGCGCCCGATTCCTGATGAAAGAAAGGTTCTTGTGTCATGGGCGATCTTAGGGCGAAGGCGCCAACACCGCAGAAGTTTGTGAGGCCAGGGGCGTCTGGGCAGCAAAGTCGAGCAACGACATGCGCCTGAAGCAGGCGCCTCGCCACCGCAGGGCAAAAGCTCAGAGCGCGCTCTTGGCCTGGTCTTGTGCTTCGATGAACGCCTTGCGGAACGCCATCGGCGACGAGATGCCGGCGATGGGCGCCTGCGGGTCCCCGGCACCGGCGATCACCAGCGTGCCGAAGTTGAACAGGCGGCCGAGAATCTCTTGGTCGACCTGGATGCTCTCGACCTTGCTGATGTTGATCTCGACCGTGCGCCGGCGAACGAAGCCGTGCTTCACGATCACCCGCCGCGTCGTGATGGCCAGCTCGGTGGTCTTGTAGCGCACGTAGGCCATGATCAGGAAGATCAGCCCCAGGCCGAAAGCCGGCAGCAGCACGAGCCCGAGTGCGATGAGATGCCACATCGACCAGAGGCTGATGTGCCCGAGGTGGACGATCTTCTCGTCCTTGACCAAGGCGCCTTCCACATAGCTCGTCATGCGTCTTCCCGGTTGCGTTGCGACGAGCCAGTGTAGTGGCCGGGTGCGGCCGCATCTTTGAGGTCTTGATTGGGGAGCAAGGTCGCCTTGAGCGGGCCTCTACCTGTTCGGGCCGGCCCTTCGATACCTCAGTGCGAACGGGGGTATGCGATCAACTGTCGCCCCCGAGCAGCCGTGCACCGGCATCGGCGTAACGCCTGCGGGCCTTGGAATTGCCGTTTTTGATCCTCGACATGACATCGCACTGTTTGCACCAGTGACCTACACGAATGCTGCCAAGTGACGCCTGCCACTCATGCCCCCGGTCACACAGCCACCGCAGCTTGATGGTGGAGTTGACATAGCTGTCGGACAAACAGCTCCCGCCTCTTGCCCGTGCCGCTTCGTGTGCGTGCTCG
>Ga0307515_10001192_pt1 | contig 59460 bp, 55 predicted proteins | sample 17_EM_MG_FD_194513 | JGI IMG/M metagenome (GOLD analysis project Ga0307515, IMG submission 194513) | Populus trichocarpa ectomycorrhiza microbial communities from riparian zone in the Pacific Northwest, United States - 17_EM | ecosystem: Host-associated > Plants > Roots > Unclassified | place... | reverse complement strand
TCATGTGCTGAGATGACGAGGATTGGGCAGTCAGGGGGAACTGTGGTTTGATCTTTGGGTGGCATATAACTGTGTTCGATATATGGCCGCCTGGAATATGGATCATTAGCGACTCACAGTGACTCGGGGCACTGCTAGATTTCAAGATCGGATGATTCTGGGCTTACTTGACAGATGATACAGATCCGGGCAGCAGTGTGTCTGAGATATCCATATCTGAATCGTCATCATCCAGCTCAGCACCACTATCACTACCATCATTCATGTCGTCAACGAGTGTGTCGGTCATTCCAGTATTGCCGTTGTTTGGCTGAACAAGGGGGGATACAGGATCGAAATGGGCCTCGAGAACTCCAAGCATTTCATTAAAAACGTTAGGATCAGTTTCATCGGTGCTGACTAACTCAGCAATGCCTATGTCACTGTGGTTATCCTCGTCGGCCTCGTCATCATCATCATCGTCCCCGCCCTCGTCCTCGTCTTCGTCCTCGTCCTCGCCATCGGAGAGCAGAACATCACCGTCCTCATCTAAGATAATGTCGGCTCCCCCATCCAGATATTGTCCAGCATTAGTGTCCTCCTCTTGCAGAGTAATTGGTAGAAGATTACTGAAATCTGGAACAGCAGGATTAGGTGAGATCTCGAAATTTTGGCTTGAATCAATGTCGTTTTTAGTATTTGTAATGTCCCAGAAGAATTCAGACTGCTTTATATTTGAACTACCAACGGCTGCTTCTGCGTTTGCCACATATCGGCAGGATCTTGGATCAAGAAATATAGCATTCCAAACTGCCAATTTTATGTCAGCGTAAAATTATTCACTCAATTGAATCCTTAAACACACAGGCCATCATAGTGGTACTCCAAAGCATGGTAGAGGATGCCTTCGAGAGTATGCAGGCTCAAGAAGACAAGGGTGCGTCCAGATTAGAATTCAAGTAGCACGTGTTGACTTACTAGAGTGAAGATATCGAGATTCGTCCGGGCAAGTACAGGAATGAGGTCGAGACCTGTGGTGTTCTGTAGCAGCACAAAAGGCAAGCCTAATTCTTCTCGGTAGTACGTCGGGTGTCCAGATGTCCCAAATGTATACGCTTCCGTCGATTACACTGCTCAGGATCCACCTTCCATGAGGGTCGGTCCCGTTGTTATTGAATGATACGGAAGGTATGTTTTCTTTTACATCTCGTAATACGATGCAATGATCCTTTCGGCGCGGAAAGGGAAAGTCTGTTGGATCATTGTCGTTATCATCAGGAAAGTCATCTTGTAGGCTATATGATATATATCAGACAATCCTGGCCTTATGTTGAGAAAATGAATTCGATCCACACGTACCTTTCCGTGGAAGATTCGGAACTTGAGCTACCCGGCCTGGCCAGAGCAAAAGCGTATATCGTAACCCGATGGGTATTTGCGCTGACTGCAATCAACCGAGCCTCACAATGGACAGATAAACCCCAGGCGCTCAAGCCAACGTTTTTATGGAAAAAGTTGCGCACATCACGAGCATTTCTCTCAAACGTATCTGACACCAACTGTGCCTCAATTGCTTGCTGGATGAAATGGATATGGTAGCCAACTACATCACCATCATCGCAGCTAACTAGCAGTATTTCTTCAGTACCTAGGAAGTCGACGATAAGGTGAGTTATGGAATGCGGGTTGTGAGGATCAATGGTACCGCGGAGGCCAGGCCTTGACTTGGGGGGACGAAGAACCAGATCTGGCTTGCCGGAAAGCTTCTGGTCAGGAAAACTAGGCTGGTGGACGTGGATGGTATCAACGCAGGCTATGAAGTAGAGGTTGTGCACTTGAGAGAGGGCAGTCTGAAGGACATTAGTCGGCCGGATGGAGCACTTCGGAAAGTAACACATACAAGGTTACAACGCCAATCCTTAATCCTCGGAGGAGGATGATTTAGGGTACCATTACTACCCGCAATGGTTGGCAACTGACATAGTGAGCGCGTTGAAGCAATAACACATACCTATAGAACTGCAAGAAGTCAGTGGATGCTGGTCGCTAATTGGAAGAATGAGAAAGTGATCAAAAGTGTTTGGAAGGTGCGAAATGGCTAGAAAAACCCAGGCTGAATAATATTCCAAGAGCGTTGGGATAAGTCCGAGGACATTTGATGCCCAAGATAAAAATGCCTTCCCGCGTAATAGTGAAGGGAGGATTTACCCGATCATGTCCTCGTTGGACGTGTGTAGCAACGACTGAAACCTCATTAAAAGGCCTCTTTTGGTTATTCATTGTGGGATGTCATGGCGAAGGGTTGTGCAAGGTTGTGAGGGGGCAACGAATGAACGGTGGACGACTTTGGCCTCTGCTTAATCGATTGTTTGCTTTATGGGAGTCGCTTATCGATAAAGCTCCGCCCGAGAGGGCAAGGCTTTAACGGTTGCTGCGCGGCCCGGCGCATTTGTTTCTCCATTCCATCCTTGGCGCGTTTTTTGTGCCCCACTATGGTCTCAAACCTGCCAAGCCGCTAACCACTAGCGCCGAAACCTCGAGCATAAAAACTCGCTCCTCCCTCGACCCTCTTCCTTCCTCATACTTGTGAGATCCCTCCCAATTCTTCATCTACTACTTGACCTTCTGCTAACATCTGTCAGACCTTGTTGGGATCACCGTGATCAAGACGACGGTCGATCTATCGGACCAACCTGCATTGCACATCGCGGCGTTGGGCCGGTATGAATCTCCTTCGGGGGCTTCACTGGCGCAATTTTTGCTGGACTGCCTAGGGCACACTATCTTTTCGTTGACACTTTTGCCATGAGCAAGAGGTTGAGGAAGAGACTTGAGACTTGAGACTCCAATGAGCCATGGTTGTCCTGGCAGATTGTCGTGATTGTACCTGCTGAGGTGCCGTTGGGATAGCGCGGCCAAACCCACCGGATTCTACTTCCACACCGACAAAGAAGTTATGATTTATTCAATGAAGCTTCGCATCACTAGCGCGAGAATATTCTACTGTCATACGCAGTTAGAACGTGAGTATTCTTGGACTGGGTTAGTCTTATGCAGTTCTACGGCCTCTCGCTGCCTTGCTGAGACATGGCGAGGTAGTCGTGTCCCCATCGCGAGTCAACAGTATAGAGAGTCCACTGATGGCAGAGTTTTCTAGCACTGACTTCCCGTAACTGTTATCACCTCCAAGGCTGATATCTGGTCCTAGCTGTCCTCCATCGCTATCTAATGTCTAGCTACGTAGGTTCTAACTTTGACGACCTCGTGGCATTGCTTCTGCTAGCTGGAGGCCTCCGTACTCACTTTGACCGTTATTCAAGATACTGACCTGCAATTACCGACGAGCTGGAAAGTTCGCTCGTCTGCATGTAGCTGGCTTAAGTAGAAGAGGCTCCTCATATCTTTAAGAATGCCTTGACGCGGCTTTTCTGAGCCTCAATTTGACCACGGCTAGCCCATCATCCCTTCTGCCCTCCATCTATTACTGCATGTTCGCCCTTTTCTTCCAAGGCGATCTCAGTAGTGGCCTGCCCAAGCTCATGTTCCTCTACCTCTTCCCAGCCTGCTTCACCATCACTCTCCTTCCCTTCGTCCAGTGCCCTGTACTTCCTCTTGCTCTTCTTGACCTTACTCGCCTTCTTCTTACTCTTCAGAGCGGCCTTTAGCGCGGTCCTACTCTGGTCTCCCAGTTCTGCCTCCTCCACCCGCTCTGCTAAAAGACGCCTTGCAATCTTCCGGTTCTGAGACCTTGACCTCGTATCCTGCGACTTAACAACGATACCAGTAGGGATATGCTTGAGCTGCACGGCAGAAGAAGTTTTGTTGATCTTTTGCCCGCCCGGCCCGCTGCCTTTAAGGAAATACTCGATAATATCCGTTTCAGGAATTACGCGGCGCGGAGGGAGCTGTTTGGCGGCTGGCGGGAAAGTCGAGGCAAACGGGCGGCGAAACACGAGACGGAGGCTGTCGACAGACTCGTGGAGAAAAGGGCGCCAGAGGGAGGGGCGAAGCATTGGAAGCCGAGTCACGGTCGTAGGACTTTAATTGAGTGATACAAACTAGACTCTTGCTCTGTGGCCTGTTGTGCCCTAAAAACGCAGAGGGCTCTCCCATGCAACTCCAACCGGAGGCGGATCCGGAGCGGTCACCCTTTTCCCATCCTTGTCCCTCCATGCCCATACGTAACTTTTCTACTGCAACACAATCGACTCACTCTAGCCACTCCTTTCTGTCAACCCACACACACCCAGCGGAACCACGCGTGTCCCCCTCCTGTTCGCGAGAGATAGCTTATATATAGCATGCTCGACACCACCTCGACCGCAACCATCATCCTCCTCGCCGCCGCAACTGCCCTCCTGCTTGCCGCAATGCTATACCCGTCGACACTCCTGCGCTGGCTGCAGCGCAAACGCTACCAATACGAAGTCACATTCTCGCTGTACATGCTAACACCGACCGAGAAGTTCATCTTCAGTGCGTTCCTGCCCAAACCCCCTCCCCCCTTTCATCGCCCCCGTCCCGTCCCGTCCCGTCCCGTCCCCCCCGGCCCCAAACCCAACGTCTCGTCCCTTCCTCGCAACGACACATGCGAATGCTAGAGCAATACGAAACACGTGCTGACGCGCCGCCGCTGCCACTCCCCCCGACAGACTCGTTCCTCTTCCTATTCCTGAGCATGATCATCATCGCCGCCTCGCTGTACCTGCCCGAGCACGTCGCCGGCATTGCCAACCGCGCCTTCTACTACTGGGCCGGCGACGACAGCGGCGACGTCGCCGCTTCCTCCTCCTCCAAGGCACTGCGCTCTGCCGTCACTTCCATGATGCGCGGCCCGCCCGCCCAGGATCCGTTAAGGGGGCAGGGAGGAGGCTTCATGGAGCCCTAAGAGCGGGTTGCGCAGGTTGGGGGCGAGAGGTTGGGGCAGGGTGCGTACTGGGTAGGGCTGGGGCTGTTAGGAGCTGAATGAGGCTTATGGTGCTGGCATAAGGTACAGATGGGCTGGATGTGCCTGGCGTTCGGCATGAAATTGGTCTCGCCATGTGGCATCTGGCGGTTATGAGGCTCATTTAATGTAATATCTCATGGACGGGAAGTCGTCGTCATGTTCAATATATCCTGAACTCAAAGTAGCATTTTCTCGGTTCATAGCATGAAGCAGTATTCAAAGAGCACTGACATGTGATTGCATGAAACGTCAGTGCTATGCGCATGAAAATATGCCATTGAACTAGAAGCGAAAAGCCAAAATGACATTCGCTGTAATATGTGACCCATCTATATACCAACCCACCGCGTGCATGATTGTCGAGCCTTTGAATTAACTATAGAATAATAGTAAAAATGATAGGATGCAAAACACCATTGACCTTGTGAAATATACATCCCCCTGCCAAATGAAACTCCAGACACGATCCTGTAAAACTATTTTCACCGTGCTAGACAACCGACTAAGATGCTAAGATGACCCTCAACCCTAGCCATGTTACACCTAAGTACTCCTCTAATAACCGCCTAACCGAATAACCCTTCTATTGCTATATCCCGCAAATATTCATGCCCCGAACATGCGATTTGATATCTGTTGAAGAGCCGAAGGAGTGTATGAATCACTTTGTAGAACCCCTTCGAATTCGCTAAAATCCCAACCGCGTTGCGCCTGATTTCCGGTAATCAAAACCAAGAATGTCGGGATATCTGGGATGTCCTGATTACTCGAGATCTGGTCGAGTGCTGCTTGTGCAAAGGCGCGTTGGTAATCGTATCCGTTGCCTTTGACACTTGTTGCATTGGGGTGGTCGCACACCACAACGACAACAGCTCCTGCGTACTGGCCACGTTGAAGGAAGGCAAGATGGGTCTCCGTCATACCGACGCTTGGTACGTAAGGTACGTGTCTAATGCGCTTGTGGTGCTTGCTGAGGGCGTGGCCGAGGGGCTCGAACGGGTCCATCCTCACAGTGGCGTCACCTGGTGGAGGTGGCACCACGGGTGTGAAGAGGACAAGGACATCTTGAGACCGTAAGGAACGAATGTTTGCGAGTGTGGAGTTAGGATGTTGAACAATGCCTGTACCAGAACTGTTCGTGTCTACCAACGAAGTCTCTCTAAGGAGACTTTCGAGATTCGTTGAACCAGAGGTTTCAGTCCTTCCAGACCGACTGGCTTTCTTAGAGGATGAACCTCGTCCTTTTCCTTCGCCCATATCGATGGCTTCCCTAACAGCTTCGTCCTTTTAATTCAAATACTTTGCCGATGGAGAGGTGATTCGGGAAAAAATGTTCGACAAGATGAAACTGAGTCCCAAGAATTGCAAAATTGATAATGGAGAAACATGAACAAATGCTAGTAGTAAGTATACTGGCGAACTCGCCGAGAGCACTATCAGATTTCGGCTATTGTACGAATTGAGGCACAGGTAGAAAGGAGATGCAGCGGCGGCGGGCTAAATTGGATGGCCGAAAGGGAAGTCCACAGAGGGGATGAAAGATGACCCGGTAAGTGTTTCAGACGCAATTTGCTAGAAAAAAAGATAGAGCCGCCCAAAAGATTTCAGCCTCAATACATGGAGCTGCGGGTCAAAAGTTGAGACGTTAAGCGCAAGGGATCGCAAGTGGGACCGTGGCCTCGCGATTAAAAAAAACTCAGATCCGCAACGTTAATTAAGAACAGAGCCTCTCCAGATACTATCATTAATATGGAAGGCGATTCTATGGGTCGTACGGCATGAAATGCAAAGAATATGTTGTACAAGAGCTTGGGCAGAAACGCGAGGTACATGCTGATAAAAGGAAGGAACTTACAGTTTCGGTCAGTAGCAGCCTAAGCAGGACAAGTATTCCCAACATATCCGAGGTATCGCTGAGGCACGGCATTTTTCAAGTTGCGGGACGAAGAGGGGTTACACGAACAGGATTCGAAAAGGGAAGGCATTGCAGAGGTCGGTCAGCCTGAATGGCCTGAACGAGTTGGATGTGCTGTTAGACTTTGCGGAGCTGACATGGGTAGGGGTTGGCTGGAACGGCGTGATCTTAGAAGACGCAATATGCTAAAATCCCATGGGAAACGGAAATAAGGTCCGAAACGCAGACGTTAAGCTGAGATCGATCGGAGGACGATATAACACGGGCGATCCTCATCCGAAGAACCGCCTGGGGCCGGGGGGTGGAGCTGCTGAATAAAGAGATTGATTATCCGTGCAGGCCAACCAACCGCCACACAAGCGGACAGCAGCACGCCAGCCAAAAACCCGGAAACAGAACCGCTTAGGGAGATCATCCGTATGTATAGCACGCCGGGGTGTTTCCGTTCGAGTCGACCGCATGAGAGGCCGCCTAAGACACGCGTAAAAACCGTTAAGCAGCCAAGGCAGGAGAGGGGACAGATTCACGATTACAACGTTACACACAAAGCATGAAAGGATCGTCTGTCCTCGGCTGCCGCGCCTTCCTAAGAGCTTCTCGACGTCTTGAGTGGTCGCTCTGTCGTACTGGCATGGCTCATGGTCGCTGGATTGCGAAGTCCTGCAGATGGCGGCCAGTGACCGAGACGGTATGCAAGTGACTGATGCAAGATAGAGCGCTTTTATTGGGCGCTTATGGTTCGGCGTGCGCGGGAGGGAGCCAGGACCACTGCTTACCCAATACTCATGTCAACGCCCCGTGGTTTTTGGCCCCAGGGTGGGTAGTTGGGTGGAGGTGGCGGCGGCGGGCTGTTAGTGGACAAGAGGATGAAGTGGTGGATGAGACGGTCAGAGTAACATCTCGCGTAGCATCTCGCACTTGAGGGAACACAAGGAACGTGGGAGGGAGATCTGGGGAAGACGGGACCCTCGGGACGTGGCGACGGGTGGAACATTCAGAGCCGGCCCATCACCCATCGTTTGCCACACAATATACAGTAAGTCTTGGCGCCCAGCAGGGTCCTCCTCCTCGCTCCCCGGCTCGCTCGCCAAAATCACCGTTTGGGGCATCGTGATATTGTTGGCCGTGTTGGCGTGTGTCTGATGTGTCTGGTGCCAGTTGCGTTTGCTATTTACGACACTGCGTCAACCATACACACTCCACACGCACTCCACACACTCCATACACACACCGCACACTTCACACACACACGCGCCGCGCACTCTACTGCTGACGCCTCATGTCTCACTCGCCTGCATTGAAGCACTGAGCAGAAAGCATCACCATGCCTTCAGCGACCGACAATAACTGTGAGCATGACTCGTGTGACTCGTGCATGCTTGGGGTCCCAGTACGCTGATGCAGGATCGTGGCAGCCCGGCCCGACAGCTTGCACGACGCGCTGGAGGCACTGCAACAAGGTGCATCTTCCGCTGTGCCCTTTGGAGATATGCTAACCACCACTCCTAGCGTCCACAACGCCAGCAAAGCAGAGAAAATCAAAAGTTTCAATCGCTGTCGACGCTATCTGCCATTGTGCTTTCCAGCATGGCCTTGATTCGGCCTCCCTGAAGGCTATCATCACCGTTGTGACAAGAAAGACTGAGCTAGACCAGACCAGCGTGACCAACCTGGTCAAGAATTTGTATCCTGCTCAGCATATCTCTGCAGACGCCGTCGTCACGATTGTCAGCGCCCTTGGTCAGGGAAAGAGCAAGCCTTCATCAGCCACTCAATTGGCTCTCGTGAAATGGCTTGTTACCGTCTATGAGATTATTGAAGACCCGAAGACCCTATCTCGGCTGTATGGCGTGCTTTTTAGCTTGTTGGATATGGTCAGCTTGAGGTAGGAGAATCTGTATCTCGCATGCCGGTTCATGCTAAGTACTTCAGAACCTCCCTTTGCCATCTCCTTTCTCTAATTACTCGGCGAAAGCATGTGAGGCCTTTTCGGATCCAGCAAATGTATGCACAATACCGGTTGGCCCAAACTAATGCTTCCGTCCACGGGGCACTGACAGAATCTTCAGATTAGAACTTTCCCGCGGAATCGGCAACGAGCCGGCACTCCAAGGCCTTCTCCGCATCTACAAGGACTACTACCCGGATATCATTTTGGGAAGTACCGCTGCCGGCCGGAATTCATTCCCTCCAGTGAGTAGAGCGCATTTCACTTGCAGCACTGCGTCGCGTCACGCATGACTTCCCACGTCTAATAGTGGGCAACTTCCTCTCCGTGGTCCAATTGGCCCAATTTACTGTGGCTGCAGATGTAGTACTAACATGAGAAGCACCCTGATACTGAGTGGCGCAAGAGGTTCCTTGTTATTCATGATGCCAGTGCCAGAAGAACCGAAAGCCCTCTTACTCAGCAAAATGGGTTCAGAGTGCTTAGACAAGGAGTGAAGAGGAGTAAAGTCTCAATTATTCCAGAGGTGCACACCTTTCATGCGAACGAGGTACAAATTATACTAAAATATCTTCCTCCCTAGTTTGCTAACAGATAAACGTAGACCTCAGTAACACTCGAGGAGATTGACAATGTCGATGATTTTGTTGAAAAATTAGACAGGGTAGAACTGCCGGGCCAGGTAATTTCATCCCTTAAGGACCCGCTGTTGCAGAAGTATTTGAGCTTGAATCCATCCACTATCGCATCGAGGAGGATAGATCTATGGCTATCGATATTTTTGGAAGATGAGTTTGAAGCTGTGAAACAAGGAGAGAGCCCGTCGGTGTTCCTATCGGAGATCTTTGAAGGCATCCTAGGCCAGACACGATACACTAAGGTGAGCTGACATCGAACTTAAACCTTGCCATTTACTCTGACCTTAGCAGTCGATTCCACCTATTGTGGATGCTTTCCTCAAAGAGTACTTATTGATATGGAATGGTGTTGCGGATGACGATGCTATTCTAGGCCTCCTTGCATTCCTCCCAGTCCAGCAATTTCAAGGTCAGTCTAGGAACAACCTCTTGAAATCGGATAGTTAACCTGTTTGCAGGCATCCATGCAACGTACCTCGCCCCTGTGGAAGCCGCATTGATATCGAACAATAACAACGCACACCGGAAACTCATTAACCTGTATACGAGCATCTTATGTCGCTGGACTGAACAAGCACCCGCTCAGGGAGCGACCACGAAATCGAAGTCCTCGCCTTCTTATACCCAAACCATCACAGACCTTGCTAAGCATGTCTCGACCCTGACTCTATCCATCCTTTCGGCTTTTCCTTATGATTCCAACTCCCCAACAATCTCCTCAATTTTAACCTTTTACGAGGTCCTTTCAGCAAGTTCTATTCCCACCGTCATTCCGATCATCCTTCCGCCACCGCACACAACATATCTCCTTCTCACCTGCCCTTCGCTTGCCACTCTCACACGTCTCCTCACTGTCCTCGCAAATTATAAAAACGCCTTTGACACGCATCCGACTCCGATCTCTGCCCACTATCCGGCTACGACTACGAACACGTTCAATGGCTACCTTATGGATACCTGCAACTTGCTCTGGCGCTCACGTGCACTACTTACTATTGACCCTAACGCTCAGGGCTGCTTTTGCGACCCTGGTGTCAGAACTGTCTTGCAAGCGTATATTACAAACGTGGAACGTGAATACGTTCTCTCTACCGCTTTTGGACTCTCCCACAATGCATTGCTGGCTGCTTTGTCCGCAGCGGCATGGAGAGCTTTAGAGGAAGCAGAGATTCAAAACCAAGGGTCTGAGACGGAAGATATAGTCAGGCATAAAGGACCTGTGACGCAGAGAAATCTGGTGGTACTAGCAAAAGAAGGTGGCGTAGAGATACCGTGGAAGAAGTATCGTATCGAGGTTCTGAAGTGGCTCGAACAGAGGGGATGCCGTGGGGTTAAAGATTTGATGTTTGCGACTATGACAGGGTTGAAAGAAGCCGCTGCATAGCTTTTCCGTGCATTCAAGAGGCGATAGGGAGCTCAAAAATTCAGTGGTCCTGATAGCAACTTCTTTCCGTTTGTCTTAGGTACTACGAACAGTACCTGGAACGCGATCACAAGATTAAGTTGAGTGATAGAGAGGATGCTAAGGTACCTTGAGAAGTATAGTACGTACTCATTTCCAAAAATCTTTCCGAATCCAATTGATGCCTGTATCGACCTGAAACCATCAACTGGGAGATTCTTCGTACCTCAACCCCTATACCTAGATTGGGATCCCAAAATCATCTAGAAGTCTACCCTTTTCATGCAACTCCCTTCCTAGCCAAACTCTGCAGATTCCTTCCACCCTCGGCCTTCGCCTCCTCGTCTACAGCCTCCTTGACATAGAAATCCCTCTTCGTCCGTATGTCCAACTCATCATAATCCCATTCGCCCACACCATATTCTCTCCTCTCCTCCACATCCGCGCAGAACAACTCCAGCCCCATATCCCACTCCCCCCAAAACCCATCCACCATCCACAACTCCGCGAACCACGTCGTCGGCGCCTCAGCCGGGAAACAACACTCAGCCGCCAGGTAAACCAAAAACAGCCTCAAGCCAGCCAAGCGCTCCGTCCGCGCCCACACCTCCTCGAGCAGCTTCTCGCCCAGCGGCCCGCACACCACCGACCGACACTCTCCCGCCCCCGCCGCCGCTGCAACCGCCTCCCCCGCCTTCGTCCCTCGCAGCCGCCTCCCCTCCCGCCGCAAACACCGCATCACCGCGTCCTGGAACTCCCGCATCCCATACCGCGCCCCGAACAGCCACGCCCGCGCCATCTCCTCCACCCACTCCCAGCGCTCGCGGCAGCTCAGCCCATCCCGCTCTTCCACCCCTTCTTTATCCGCCACCCACGCCTGCCACGCGCCGAAGTCGCCCGGCGATACGTCCGGCAGCCGCAGCGCGGAGAAGAACGGTCGGATCTGCACGCCTGCGCCTGTCCCCGTGCTGGCATTGGTGCTGGTGCTGGTGCTGGTGCCGGTCCTCGGCAGCCGCAGCTGGTGCGCGCGGACCAGCTGCCCTGCGTCGCGGGCCAGGACGCGCGACCAGGCGGTCGTGTAGGCGGTTGCGTGCGGGCCGAAGAAGACTTTTACCTCGTGGCCTAGCTGCGGGGGTTTCGGGGCCAGGAGGGGCGTCGCAGCGAGCGCGGCGCGGAAGTCAAGGATCAGCTTGGGCTTGGGCGGTGGTGTGGGGGGTGGGGTCGCGATGGTTGGGGGGAGGGAGGGGCTGCGGCCTGCGAGGGCTTTCCAAGTGTGTTTGCGGGGGTGTGGGGTGTGACGGCGGCGGCGGCTGGGTTTGGGTTGGGAGTGGGCGGGAAGGGTGGCGGTGTCGATGAGGTGGAGGGGCATGGTAGGTAGTTTGTTGCTATGCTTGAGGAAGGGGTGAGGGTGGTTGGTTTGGGTTGATGTGGTGTCGTTGTTTCCGTGGCGTCGCTGTTGGAACCTTTTTTGCGGACCTCTCAGCCGGATTACTGACCTTGGCTCTGCTGAAGCTCCTCTCTTGTTTTGCTAGTTGATGGTTGATGGTGTCTTTGAGTAAGTGAAGAATGACTATAACCCAAGAGCCTCAAGTGAGCTAGTCGGTGTACGCTAAATCTAGGATTGTGCTTTGGATTGTGGGAGGAAGTTGGAGGGAGGAGGAAGGTCAGTCCCTAGTTGGATGAATTATTAGGCTCTAGGATAGATTCACAAAGAAACTTGAGAAATAAAACTTTGGTGTTAATAGATAGGTGAAAGTTAAGATGACACGTGGATGAGAGACGAAAGGCAGCATAGCCAGAGAATTCACCTAGGATTTCAGAATATGAAAATAGAGAGGGCAATATCAATTCCGCCATACGGAGGGAAGAGCTATCAGTATCTCCCACGCTGCTTCATATCTCCTGCTGACTTCAGAAGCAATATTTGCAAAAATCATAAGGAGAGAAGTGACACTGCTCTCAGTCTAAAGATCGCAATTCAATGAATCAGATCCGTTGCCTACGCCGCTGAGGCTACCAATCCAGTGCTGGGCTTGAGTTCCAGCCCCCCGGCGACTCCTGCAACTCAGGCTCTTTGTGTCGTTCCTCGAATCCGAGTAAGTCACCCATATGCCAGACTTCATGGCCCGCTGTGCTCAAACGACATTTCCAATTATTCATCCCGAATTGCACCATATAACGGGTCCCGGTCAAGTACAATTCCTTAAAGAAGCCGTCGAAGGCGTGTAGCACACTGAAATCATCCCATACATTTACCTTCGTCTCGAGGCGAGAATGGAGGTTCCCAAGCACCGCAAATCGAAGGGGCGACATCGGCAAGGTGTGTTCGTAGATCATCGTCATTAAAGACAATTTAACGAGGGACTGCTCTTGAACAACTGACGTGAATTCCCGCATAATCTTCCTCTGGCAAGATGCGAAGTCGTACTTGTCCGCAAAGAGCCATGCCATTGCTAGTTCTTCCAGATATGTATCGGTTATCATCTCACACCTCTGGCCCTTGGAGACGTGCGGAAGGGGTGTGGACTCGGACTGCCGCTCTTGAGAATCTGGAATATGTGTCGGAAAGACACAGGATCATCGTCTGGTAGGCACAGAACTCCCTCCGCAGCTTCCCGAAAGCCTCCCACGAGCGCGTTATGGAAGATCTTGGACATGTCACAAAGACGTCTTTGAGGAATAGAAAGTGGCCATGCTATCTCCACTCCCCACGTGGATGGCAACCAAATCCTTCGACATCACTCTGCTTTTATTAGCAAGATTCTTGGATAGATGCTGCACAACCACCTACTCCAAAACGTTGTCGGTCAATCTGAAAAGGTCCGTAGTAGTCATTCTGTGAACTGTTGGCAAGTTTACCACGTGTTTACTAGATGTTAAGATGAGCAATAGCTATTATTGAGGTTGATGTGAGAGAGTAGACCGGAGGTGAGGCCGCAAGATGTGACGAAACTCTCAACTTACCTCGAATTCACTTTCAACCTACATATAATTTTAAGCGATTTGTTGCCTCCTAGAACTAGTTGCCATAATGTTATAAAGTAAAGACTATTAACTTTAATAAATTGCAAAAGCAACTGCTTTAGTTCTGCTTTGGGTACCCTCAGAAGCTGATGGCAAAGACCACGCCTTACACATTCACACATTCTGTTAATCGGAAGTCCGTGCACCGATTGTAAGAAAAGAATGATGACTCTGCCTATTGAATGGTGGCTCTAGAGCCTCTATATATACATAGGAAAGGTGTAGGAAATGAGAACAAGAAGGGGGTAGGGGGGTGGTAATGGAAACAAGGGGTAGGTGACCGAGTTAATGACCGAGTTAATAATTAAGTTAATGACTGAGTTAATAGGAAGTAGCTGAGTCGGTGATAAGATAACCCGATTTAGGTTGACACACCCCCCCAGCTAATTAACTGGTAGGTAATTAGCTGGATATACCTAAATAGGAAATATTTATGGTGTTGAACTAAATAGAAACCATCTGAAAGCAAGAATTTAATAAGGAAATCGTGCAAATGGGTTAAATAGTACAGTCAAATCTGACTATAATAGGGTCTTAATATTAATCAGATTTAGTTATTAAATAAAGCTCTCATGCTTCTGCTTTAGCAGGGCCTTTATAAGACCGTTAGCCGTTATATTAGTAGTAGGGACCCACTTAATTATAATTAAGCCCTTTTAAACTTCTTGGCGAAGCTAATGCTGGTGGATATCTATATAACGAAGCTTTGTGCTTAATTAGGGTCCGTTCTTAATGAGCAGTTAAATTGTCTGTAGGTTGTTGCAGCCAATTGTATGCTCCTTATTCGTGTGGAGTCGCATAGCTTAAAAGAAGCGCTGCCACCAAATTAATTTGGTAGCTGCATTTGATAGAGCCTTAAGCTTAGCTTTAGTGCTTGATGTTATAACTGTCTTCTGCTTAGTAGAGCGCCAGTTAATTGCTCCCCTAAATAGTAAAAATATAAAGCCTTTAGTGCTCTTCCGACTAATAGGATTATCGCCAAATGCAGCGTTGCTTATATAGACGACGATCTGACTTCTAATATTCCTGTTCGAGTATTTGATCGCCAGGGTTCTCGTTTAATAGAGGTATACAATCGCTTAATTAACTGCGGCTTTATGTAAAGGCGACGGATTGCAAAGGAATTCTGCGAGCTTGCTCGAGGCTCAAGTGACGTCAGGTCATGTAATGCAGGTAGCGTATAGTAGTAAGCCGACCTTCCTCTGATACATATAGACCTGCTACTTAGAGGCCTGCTCTAGATTAGGTAAGAGATTATCCGTACTTATTGGCGTATATATTGGACGATAATCTTTTAAATAGAAGGTGCTGGCGATCTTATTAATGTAGGAATCTTAACAAAGCTAAAGCTTCCGTTAAGGTTAATTGCGGAGGATTCTGATTCCTAAGAACTAGGTCAGTTCTCCTAGGTTCTTAATCTCGTACTTCTTTATTAGCTCTTCCTTAAAGAGTTAAAGCTTTAGTAGGTTTTCTATGCGGCAGGCTGCCATAATATCGTTAACGTAGAAGAACACGATTAGCCAGTTATTGTGAAATAGGCATAATTCTCCATTGACTGCCGTTAGACCTAGGGTCATTAGGGTAGTTAAGAACTCATTAAGCTAAAGTAATGGTGATCGTCTAAGGCCGTATAAGGCTCTTTAAAGGAGCAGACACCTGCCCTTCTATTAAAAGCTATCTGGAAACTCAATATAGACTATCTTATTAATAAGGCTGTTAGCAAAGGCGTTAACTGCGTTACACTACTAAGTCTCCAGATTATATATAGCGACGATCACTATTATAGCCCTAAATATTTTTACTGTAAGAGTTACTGCATACGTGTCCTTTTCGCTAGGTTATTATAAGTCACCTCATATATAAAGACGGGCTTTAAATTTAACTAGATATCCATTAGTATTAAACTTATAAGTAAACACCTAGGTAACGGGTAAGACGTTAAGCGACACTGTCCATACAACGGTCTCAAATGTCCCTCGCTGCTTAAGATTACTAAATTCCTTATTGGCGGCTTCCGCAAAGCCATCTTTATACGGGTAAGCTTAAAGCTCCTTCTAGCTGCGAGGTAGTAATAGAAGCTTATCGCGGTGTAATCGCTTCTGGTGATATTTAATTCCGGTAGCAAAAGCTCTATAGAAGGTAGGAAGGGTATCTAATTACTTAATATCTGTAAGGTAAGCTTCTCAACGCATTAAGGGCTTCTTAGTTCTTCTACTTATTATAATATTAACATCGCCCACATCGCCGCGGATCTCCTATCTTGGGTAGGCTTGTTCTCTAGGAACAAGTTTAAATTAGGGTTTTCGCTTAATTAAGGCACTTAACGGCTCTACATTAGTAGTATCTAATTGAGGTTCTAGCGTCTTAGCTAGGGTAGGGAGGCCTAGTGTAGAGTCGTCCTCAGAGGCTTGTGGGCTGATTACGTCATCGTCCTGATCTGTTGCTTGATCTTGATTTTCATCAGCCTCTACCTATCGACTTCCACCAATATCCACCTCGTCCTCCTTATCTAACGTCTCGTCAAGCTTTTCCTGAAGCGTCCTATTGATATTTAACACATTAATTACCTCTAAAATTTAATCCGCGCGTTTCTAGAGCAGATTCGCGAGATCTGGCTAACTGTCATTATAGAGCAATTGCTCGTTAAACGTTACGTCTCTCGTTCGAATTACCTTTTTTTCGCTAGGTATATAGACCCTAAAGATGTTCGTTAACTAGTACCCCACTAGGTATCTAATATAAGCCCTTGGCTCAAGCTTTTATATGCGTAGGATTTTGTATTTAAGTAGGTAAGCTCTACAGCCGTATACTTATAGGTAAGCTATATTTGGCTTTAATGGCGAGAGCCCTAGTGCTAACTAGAGCTTCTTAAAAGGTATTATCCAGCCGAGCTAGGCGCTTGGTGTCCGATTAATTAAATACACTACAGCCCTAACGATTTCTGGCTAGATCTCTTCTAATAATTGAGCCTTAATCCGCATGCATTAAGACTTAATAATAATTACCCCCCTAGAACGTTCGGTAGAACCGTTCTAAGACTTTATATATAGGGCTGACTGCTCTAGTAATATACCTTTTTAGGTCCTTTAGGTGTTAAACTTACCACCTAGAGACGTTTCGCTATTAATTCAAATTATAACAATCTTTAGGTTATATTAACGTTCTACCCTATTTAAGTATCATATAATTGCTTACGTCGTTAACGACTTATAGGCGAAGGTCTCGACCTTGTTTAAATGCAGAAATTCGTTATAAAAATGTATTATCTAGATATAACTATTATACGCCACAATCTCTTAAAATAAGTTAATATGCACTTAGTAAAAGGGTCTGGTTGCCTTACTAGTAGGTAGTCTTCTTAATACAATCTTATAAGCCTTGCTGACAGCGTAGGTCTTACAGTCAATCGTTACTAGACCTTAAAGTTTCATACTACCTACTTCCTGGGGTAAATACTTAATCGCGTTAGGTCCTGTATGGCCTAGTCTCTTATACTAGAGTCTACTAGTGACTTCCTAATTAGGAAGGGGGTCTTGTAATTAAATTGCGAATAAGGCCTTGCTTAGGGTCTTTAATTGCAGCTCGTTATACTCTAGGGTTAATTAATTATAATAGCGCTCGCAATATACGAACGTCTTATAATCGTTTTTATACAGTAGGTTCTTCTTATTATCCTACTATATATCCCTATTATTAAACTTTCTTAAATAGGCTAAATTTGTATAAAAACCTAGTATATAAGCTGCGTTAGCTAAGAAGATCTTTCTAGGACCTAATGGCGTTCGGATAGTAATTACCGCCGTTCCTACACCCTTAACTAAATCTATACCCGTCCTGGCATATATAAAGTTATTACTTAGTCGGAGCTCGTCAACAAACCTTAATCGATCGTTAATAACGTGTATAGTGGTTCCGTTATTAAGGATTACGCTATTATACAGCTTATAGTTAGTGCCTGCTTTATAGGCGCCTATTTAATATACGTAAAAGGTACTATTATTTTCCTTTTTGTCTAGGCTCTGTGGAGCTTCCTTTTCTAGAGACTACTTCCTAACCTTCTCTAGTGTTCGCTTATGCTATTCTAGGGCGTTAGCAATCTTTTCCTTAACCTTCTTAGCCATCGCTTTATTTGATTTCCAGTCCTTTAATTAAACTAACTTGTTAATATAAGGATAATCTTGGAACTAGTAAACAGCTCCACAGTAGCATATTAGGGTATCTTTCTTCCGTACCGTCTTAGAGGTAGTAGGGGCCTTATCCTTAGGAGCCTTATCCTTAGGAGCCTTATTAATTGGCTTACCCTAGAAGCTTACTATATTAGCACTAAGCTAAGCTCTATTCTTCTACTGGGCAGTCTCTAATTATTAATAGTTTTAATATATGTCGACTAGTCGATATATAGATATCACGTGGTCCTTAGCCCAGTCGTATTTATCGAATTTAACCCTCTACGTTAAGGCCCAATTTAGTGATACTGGCTCTACCACCAGCAGAAAGTCTCTAATTACTCGGTCGCCGTCTACGTCTAATAATTTAATCTTTTTACAGTCGTTATACGTCTTCTCCTACTACTATAACTAGGTCTCGAAGTTCTAATTCTTTGGGCCCTTTTTAACCTTAGTGTATTAAGTGGATAGGTAGAGCTAATATACAGTATCAGTAGGGGCAACCCTCTCCTTAAGAGTCACTAGTACGTTATATACCGAGTTAATACCCAGTATATAGGTGTTTAGATGTCTAGCTACTACACCAGTAGTATAGCTTCGTAGAGAAGTTAAGGCCGCCTTCTACTTTTTATACTCCTTCTCTACTATCTTATACCTTTTACGGAGAATTTAAAGCTCGTCCTTCTCGTCCTCAGAGAGAGCTGTATATAAGGTCGTTCCTATCTTCACATCTTAAGGTCTAGAAAAGACTGGTTTAATTAATTGGGGCAACTTGTCCCGTTTGGTTAAGGGGTCAACATATTCCTATACGTCTCCTGTTTAGGCGCAAAGCCTAATAAGGTTGATCCATTCGTCCCAATCGGCTTAGCTCGATAATATTACCGTCGTAGTAATAGCTTGGGTAGGTAGTTAAGAAGTCATATTAAAAAGGTGCTTACAGAAAGGTCGAAGGATTTAGTAATAAGTAGTATTTTGATAAGGGGTATATTAATTAAATAGATTAATTAAATTAAATAGTTAAATAGGGGCAATACGGCAAGCAACCCGGGCTTATAACTGTTAATTAGAAGTCCGTGCACCAATTATAAGAAAAGAATAATAACTCTGCCTATTGAATGGTGGCTCTAGAGCCTCTATATATACATAGGAAAGGTGTAGGAAATAAGAACGAGAAGGGGGTAGGGGGGTGGCAATGGAAATAAGGGGTAGGTGACCGAGTCAATGACCGAGTTAATGATTGAGTCAATGACTGAGTTAATGGGAAGTAGCTGAGTCGGTGATAAGATAACCCGATTCAGGTCGACACATTCACAACTCAATTTAGAGGCTGCAAAACCTGATTCGTCCATTAGCTTGGATCTCATCAGTAGTCACCTACCAGGTCATAAAGTTTTATGAGGGGAGTACTCTATTTCTTAAGAAACCCCATTATGGCTTCTAGATAGGTATGCCGTTCGTAGCTCTCCAGAGGCTCCTATGCAATCTAAGAAATACTCGCCTTGTACCTCTATCTATCAGGCAAATTCTTTCCCTGACTTCCAAAGCTCAACCTCTCCTTAAGCTTCAGACATGTTCAATTAGAAAAGTTCTCTCAGCTCTCTCCGGGCGGCATCTATCGAAACATGCCCACGAGCACTATTCCAGGTTGCGAATGCTTTCTAAACCATGAGAATCTCCTCAAAGAACCCATCGTAAGTATGCAGAACGCCGAAGTCCACTAGTTTCCTTTTGCCGTGATTGATCTGTTATAGGATTTATATACTATGAAATAACGGAGGGGAGATTTAAGCTGTGTTTTCGTAGATAGTAACCGTAAGTGGGACTTCAAGGCGGCATGATAATTCTGAGATCGGACGCAAAGTCTTTATGACAATATTTTACCAGAGCGGGATGCCGTGTTCGTCGCCAAAGAGCCAAGCTGTAACACAATGGCATTTTCCATCAAGTACTCTTTAAGCGGAACCTTCGGATCGATTTCAACCACACTTGCCATTGTGGGATTCCGCTAGCGTCCTTAATCACTCTTGAGTGTAGGTTTTTGGGCGCGAGATGACGATTGCAGACGCGAGAGAAAAGAGGAGCTATAGGTGTGAGGTGAAGAGATATTGATAAACGTGAGGTGAGCAAATAGGTTTAAAGATTAGGCGAAGAAATACCGCGAATGTGAATTATAAAAGGCAAGCTAATTAATTTCAATTTGTCTAGATTACGCTCACCGAAACTTTGGAAGGCTATGAGCCTTGCTAAACCATGAGATCAGACCAGAGAAAATTTCCGCACAAAGACAGTCCGTTATTCATCAGTCAAATTACTATGGGTATCTCCAGGATATAGAGCTGCTGTTTTAGCGGACCCTGATAGAGCGGCTATGATAAATGAAAGTCGCTTATACCCCTGTAATCCAAATCACAAAGTATCCATTCCTAAGCAGTGATGGCAACACCTTCTGGTACATCCGGCCACTCCATATTCCACCGACCATCAGCCTTGAATGGCGTCCTCTTCATAAAAGCTGAGACATCATTCTGCATTCTAACCTCATCCAAATACCCCGCCACCTCTCTCAGAACATCGCCGTGCATTTGCTCTTCCGAAGCCACGAACTCTGGAATTTGGATTAGATTAAAGGGCTCAGAACTAGCCTTTATTTCCGAATCATCGAGAAGAATAGTGTTGTGCTGACCCCACAATTGACCCTGGTTATGTTGGGGATGCAAGCATGTAGTCTTTGCTTCCGCCCAGATCCTGGACAGTTCTTTGTACACCTGAACATTTTGCGTGTATTGATCTGGGGTGAGATCAAACTTATCTCGTCCCCACTGCGCGATAAGTAGAGAATGTTGCTCAAAAGTAAGCACGGCGTTGACCATGCGACTAACATTGTAGGGTTTAGCGCTTGACCATACCATTACGTAAAAATTCTCGAAGATGTATTTCAAGAATGGCTGTAGGAAAGGCCGTGAAATGGCTCTGGTACTGTCGCGATCTGGGCGGTAAACGAGTGTCCCGTTAAGATCTAACACAAGTAATGGGCGCTGAGGACAGTCAAGGCGTTCTGGTATCTTCGCAGCCCGGTTGAGATAGTCCTCGGTAGGCATCGGCGCAGGTAAATGTATCTTTGGGCTCGGATGTCGTTTCCCACCGGGGGGAGCCGGCGAATTGCGAGGGTTAGGTGAAGCTCTAGGAGCAGGCGAAGCTTTGGGAGCAGGCGAACTCCGATGCAATACAGGCTCGTTTATCATAGCCGGCCTATTAATTGAAGTTAAGCCCGAGGGGGTGCTATGACTGGGAGTGAAATGAAGCCTATTTCTTTTATCAATACGCCAGCTCTTGTTGGAATGATGTAGCCTTATATAGCGAAGGGAATCATACGCAATGGAATCTTGTAATTTGCTACTCTCAGGAGGTGAATCAGATAGTTTCCACTGTGTCAGCATGTCCTGCAACGGTTCTGGATGCAACCATACACCGCCACCGGGTGCGGGGCCATAAGACGATTGCTGCCACAAGGTTTGGGGATAAGGCGCCTGTGGGTATGATTGTGGATAGGACGCTTGGGGGTATTGGTTGTACTGGTCGTTTTGCGCTCCGCCGCTCTGATTCTGGCGAGAGGCCCTCCACGGGGGCTGTTTTCGTTTCCCAGTTGCTGCGTCGAACTGTGACTGAGTTGCCGTCGGCGCTGGGGTGGGCTTCGGTGGGAGTGGATTCAACGGCCTGCTGTTAGATGCTTCCCACGTCTTTGTAAGTAGTACACCGGCTGCTGGCGCCGGTGGACTGCTACTCCGAGCTTTGACGGCTTGTGTAGTCGCATCTTGCTTGGGCATTGCAAGAGCGTCGAGAAGAGCTTGTCCGACGAAAGGCTGTTCATTTTTCAACTTGCTGTCACTATTCTGCGACCCCAGGGCCTGCTGTTGAGTGGCAAGGGCGAGCTTGCCCTTCTTCTTGCCCATCTTTGCCGTGTCAGTCCAGATTGTAGGATCCTTATGGGGAACAAGGGGAAAGGAGTACCGTGAGAGCGTTTGAGCGGGCGACATGAGTTTTGAGTGTGTGAAGCGAATATGGTGAATTGGTTGCACGAGCAAGAAGTTGCTGGAAGAAGTGGAAAGGCTGAGCGAAACTCATCAAGTGACTGCCTGAAGTGTTGTGCCGTCGTGGCGGTTACCTACTTGTGAACGACGGGCCGATGTTCTCCGTGAGGCTCAAAAAGCTAAGAACATCAAGCTTGGCGACCTGCGGCGTATTTTCACTCCACAACTCTCCAAATTGCAATGGTCCTCTCACGCACCCTAAGTCGCTCACTTCGAGCTAGAGAGGAGGAATCAGATGATGAACCGTACTCTGATGAGCTTGAAGTATCCTCTCCGTCCGTGCTGGACACTGGTGAAGGCGGGGATATAGGGAATCCAGATCCAGGATCTGCATCTGAGACCTCGGACGAAGAAGGAGATAGTGACTTGGTAGTAATCCTCTGCAACTATTGAACTCAAAAGCTGAGACTCATAAAGTCAGATGACACAGACGGCAAGCAATTCGAACAGAAATTAAGCAAAGTCTCATTTGGAGCCCTAGCTAAAGCTCAAGATGCTCTTTTGAAGCAAGAGGCCCCAGGTCGAAAGCGAAAACGAGGATCAGATACTACGAACCAACAAGAGGATAAGCTACAGACTTTACGTGAACGGTTAAAGGAGCTCAAAGCGAAGAGGAATGCGAGTGCTGCAAAGCCTAGCAGGAAAACAAAAACTTCTGCAACGGCCCACAAAGCTTCGGGGAATGATGCTGAAGAAGACCAAGGTGAAGACCATGGTCTCTCGTCCGACTCCGAACAACCAGCGCACGCTCGCTCTAGCAAACATGCCCCAGCAACCCAATCCAGCAAGCGCGCTGTAACCCGCAAACGCACCGTTGTTGAAGTTAAGAAACCCGTTGTTCGGGATCCAAGGTTTGACCCCCTCACTGGACCACGGCCAGACGAAGCTGTTCTGAAGAAGAGGTACTCGTTCCTCAATGACTACAAATCTTCTGAGATGGCGGAGCTACGGGCGGTAATTAAGAAGACGAAGAACGAAGCAGAGAAGGAGGTACTGAAGCGAAAACTACTGTCAATGGAGTCACAGCAAAAAGCGCAGGCGGGGAAAGAGAAGCAGCAGGAAATTGTACGAGAGCATCGGAAGAAAGAAAGGGAATTAGTTAAGCAGGGGAAGAAACCGTTCTTTTTGAAGAAATGTGAGTTTGGCCTAGCTCATCAACAGTGCCTCATGGCGTCTCTAGTTCCATTTCTCATATTTTAATCACTTTTCCTTTCCAGCTTGTTTATTTCACTGAAGACAATTATCAGTGGCCTAGCTGCCAGGGGTCCTTTCCTTTACCCATTACCTCTCATTGTTCTATTATCGCACATGTACCTTTTATTGTGTTTCATTTTCAAATATTCTTGCTAACTCTACTTTAGCCGAACAAAAGAAACTCACCCTGATTGACCGCTACGAAAACATGAAAGGCAAGCAGCGCGACCGCGTTATCGAGCGGCGGCGCAAGAAAGCTACCGCTAGAGAACGGAAAAATATGCCTGCTGAGAGAAGGAGCGCATAATCTCTGTCCTTCCTATTTACATAATTCCCCGATGTTATTTTGCAACTGATAACCTATAATCAACAACAATTAGCGAACGAGCTGGTTCGAGAACATGTGGGGATAGGATTTATCAGATCACTGACTAGGGTGGCGTGGAATAAATATGAGAGGCTCTATGAGGAAGAATCTATGGAGCTAGATCTACAAGGTGGCCCGTGCAGTGTCGCATGCACGTCGCCGGGCTCAAGAGACTGCCGGACTACCCCCTACCAACAGGATTTAAGATGCGGCAGCACATGCCATGGATACCCCTTTCTGGGCGCAATGATACCATATAGAATATCGACCCTTCTAGCACGCATGTACCACATGTCAGAAATGAAATTAGATGCCGTGTACTGGTAGATGAAACAGTGTCCGAAAATGGCTTTTATCGATTCGCTTCAAATCGCCTAATGCGAGACGCGACGCACGGGCCGCGCCTTGGGCATCTCAAGCCCTATCGACACCCGTAGAAAATTTAATCCACAAATACTGGCATGACTTATCTCATAAATCAGACGCTTCGTTGAGAATAAGGGGGAGCACGTGCGTACTGCTTCCTATTAACTACCACTGCGAAGCGTCTGAGAGCCTATGGACTAAGCGTTAGTGGTAACTGGAAGTTTTAAAATATTATAAGGTGAAAGCCCCTTGTCTTCTCTATCTTCTCTATATAGTAGCTATCTTATAGCTATCTTGCTCCTTGATATTCCAAGTATAGGGCTATAGTATATATTTATAAAGATATAATTACCTAAAGAATCTATTATATTAAGTATATATATTATAACTATCGTGGTTAGGACATAGCTTGTAGAAAAGGATAAACGATTTTTAAAACATTTAGTTCCCACTAAAGCTGGACCATAAGCTCTTAGACGCTCTGTTGAAGGATTTGAGGGGTATAGGGAGCTGTTGCACGTGCTTCCCATACCCCCGTAACCAAATTCTACTACGGAGTGTCTGATTTATGAGACAAGGCACAGGGAAGACCCTTCATCTTACAAGGTTATAAAATTCCCCGTACAGACGTAATGCCTACCACTAGTTTCATATCCAAAATGCACAAATCACATGCTTTGCGACTCTAATTCTCATTGATACCGACTCTACGTGACTGTTGTTCCCCAAACCTCAACCCCTGTTCACCGCCATCTCCAAGGATATAAACAGAAGTCGAGGAAAGTTTAAAAAGGAGCCGGCACTCAGCCCTGCTCTAGGATGATAAAAATCTGGATATGAGTATGAGATGCAAGAAAAAAATCCGTGCAGAAAACATTTCCGTGAATCCCATCCATAGTCCTACGTGCGCATCAATCCGTCCCATTCGCGTTCCCATCCATCTCTCATAGACCTTACCGCACCCCCCCCCCCTTTCCCCCCAAAATAAAGATTTCCAAACCCTAGAGCCCTATTAAGCGCGCTTTTTAGACAATAAACGTGTTGGAAGAAAAGCGAAGGAGAAAGCGTGGTGCGGAATAGCGTTGCGGGAAGATGGTAGGGAAAGGTGGCCGGGAAATGAAGGAATAGATGGTAGATCCTTTTGTGAGTGTAGATATTGAGGGTAAAAGAGAGGGCCAAAGAGAGGGCCAAAGAGTGCAGAAAATAGTTGATAGAGAACCCTATTCCAGAACCCCCAACATAAAGATATAGATTGAGCCAGAAACCGGGAGGAGCCGTGAGAACTCCAAAGCGCGCGGTATCCAAAGAAAAATGACCAGTACTAAACGTGACAGGAAACCGTGTCGCTATATGACGTATAAAATTCTCTCCCTCCCATAATTTTTCTCATGAATGGAATAAATCCCATGCTCGAGCGCACAGCGAAATAAACTCTTCTTTCTTCTTTCGCTGTGTCTCTGGGCTGTCCCTCCCTTCCCCAAATGGCCCACCCCTTCTCACGTCTTGCCTACCGAGCGGCGGAGTACCCATATCACGCTCATACTCGTCCCTGCCTCTCCTCCTCATGCTTCCGCTACGATGGAGATCTGCACCAGCTGAGCCAAGAATATGCGAGCTTGAATTCGGGAATGGGTTCGGATTAGACGAGGACTTTGGAGGCATAGGCGAGGGCGGGGTAGGTGGCTGATGACCGCCATAATGCACAATGCGGGGTAGAAGCTCTTCGCGTCCGCCGGACAGGGATTGTACGGCTTCTTCTGCAGATTTGTACTCACGGGGCCTAGCGGATGTAGGTGCTTGCTGGTGCTGTGGGGGAAAGCCGGGAGATGGGAGAGGCGGCGGATGATTGGAGTGCGATGAGTTTCCCGGGCTATTGTTTAAGAGACTTCGAGGGGCGCCCAATTGCTCACCGGTGAAAACGTCTGAGATGGGTGGTAGGCGGTTGTTTGTTTGTGTTGCGGGTACGTGGTGGATGTGTGATGTTTGTGAGAGGCTTGAAGGCTGGTTGGCGACTTGGCGTGAAACGAGATGCAGGTTGTTGCGGAGACCTGTGAAGGATTGGTTGAGAGGCGCGGATTGTATCACACGCTCATTAGCGAATTGTTGATGTGAAGGAGGAGCAATGGATAGGCCAGGTGGTGGGCCTTTCCTTCGGGACGTATTAGGTGTTTTTATGCCATTACGGAAAGGGTTAACGTCTGTCTGTCTCGAAGTCTCGCCATTATCGTGGGACCCCTTTCCCATATTCTTCTGTCGCGCTTCGATTATTTGTCTTTGTCGGTCCCTCACATCGATACTCCTTTGAAGCTGTTCTCGCATGTTGGGATCTTGGGTGTGGAATCCGGGAGAGAGGCAGGCTAGTCCTACGTCTTGCATAACAAGTCCACCGCTGTCCTTTGCCGTTAGAGGCGCTGAGGGGCGTCCGGTCAGGGCAACTGAGGTGTTTATTGTAGTGTTAGCGGAGAGATCTAATCTCCGTGGGCGGTGGCGCGCAGTGGTAAGGTCGGGGGAGGAGGGAGGCTCTTTTTTAACTATAATCTTTGGCGCGTGTGGGCCTCTGGATCTGCGCCTCGACTTGTGAGCTTTCATCTTTTGACCAAGAGACTAGTGGGAATAAAAGGTGTAGCGGAGCTAAGAACTAGAACGTATTTTAATAGACATACGAATTAGGTGAGCGTTTTCCCTCTGCTCGCATATGTATTGAACTATCGCTAGAGGTCGGTGACGCATTGTCGCTGGCAGGCTTCGAGCTTTTGGAGTTTGGAGTTGCGACGTAGGAAGTACTCAACGGCGCAATTGTGGCATATGTTCGCGAATTGCCAACTTGTTCAGCGGACGAAGGCGCAAGCGGCGCAGCAATCGGAGGAGCGGCGACGGCCGTTGTCATTTTGTTTGGAGGCGTGTGCTATAGGATAGGTTTGTAGGAGGAAGTTTAAGAGTAGGTTGATACAAGCCGCAACACCGAGCGAGGAAGGACGGAGCGAGGTATTATTAGAATCGTCTAACGAGCGGCGTAGAGCCAGCAGAGCAAACTGCCTGACTTATTGATGCGGTACACAGCTGAGACGTGCTCGGGCAGTGGGTGCGTTGCAAGCAAAAAGCGTTGCTGCGCGTCCAAGAAATTGTACTGCTGCGCCGGACGACGGTCGTGAAAAGAAGTCGGCGGAGGGAGGGCGGGATAAAAATGGCACGGACGGCGGTCAGTGATGACAGGGTGCTCAGCAGGGTTCAGGAATTCAGGCCCAGACGGCCGTTTTCGACACTGAATGCTATGCTGAGACGGTGCTAGAAGAGCAGGCTGGGCGAGCAGATGGCTCAATGGTTGCAACAGATGGGCGAGTTGACCGGGGAGTTGTCCTACTCTACTTGCCACAAGGGCCAATCCGCCGCAGGCAAGGGAACGAGGGGGAGTGCTGGGTGTTTCGAAGTGAGAAGCGAATTCGGCCAGGGCCAGCGCAGACACGGGAGGGCCAATATTGAAGCCGCAGCGAGCATGGAGAGAGGTGGGCGCGCAGAAAGCTGAGAGCAGGCACGAGAGAAACACGAGAGAGGCACGAAAGGATAGGAGAATTATTGAATGTTTAGAGAAGCAGTGGCGGCGGGGGGAGAGTCACCAGCAGTTAGGCAGGTCATCAATAGCTTCCATTGCGCATCCATTTGGCACTTATTTCCTCAGCTGCCTCACGCCGGCGGCAGTGATTCGACGTGGTTCGCAGGCGCCCTCCAAGGACGTGTTGCACTGCGAAAGTGCCAATAAATCGTTCTCGCGTGCGCCCAGCCAATCACTCGACGCACAAGAGCTGACGCCCGATCAGCCATTAGGGGCTTGCTCCAGCGTTTCACACCGAGGGACCTTTTGTCGCATCAGGAGCGCATTAGGAACGCCTCAAAGCACCTCAAGCACCGCTCGTTTGATGACCGCCGAAAAAGGACCCCTTATCGAAATCCCCATGCTCCAAAAAGGTGGCCCTGCGACGGCTCCGTGAAGTCCCTGCGAGTGCCCTGCCAGGCTTTGCATGCTCATACCTCTAACAGCAGCCTCTGCCATGCCCATCGCAGGCATCCCATGCCAGCTCCACCGCCCAGCCTCGAAACATCAACGCCTCTCCGGATGATGAAGCAGGAATGTCGTCAATATTTACCTGTAGTGGCAGTAATTGAATTTCAGGCCCGGCGACCATCGATCTCTGCAGGGTCGTGTCGCTTGGCAAATTTGCAGAAACTCCCGCCATTCCTCGTCCTCTGCACCGCGAAGAATGTTGCCCACCAGGCCAGCCGTCGGCTCGCCCAACATCCACAGCGGGACTGTCTGTATCGCCGTTCGTCGCATTCCGTCCAGCATCACGGCGGCAAAAAGGCCACCACCAACACATTTCAAAACATTCCAACGCTCGCCCTCCACGTGGTAGGCCGGCGGAAGCTCAGCGATGTTTCTACTGCAGTCCCAGCGTTTATGATCTGCCCGCAGCCCATTTATCGATAAGATCCAGCCCAATAGAACCAGCCGTATTCAGTTGGGATGCCCAACTGTTGTTTTGCCAGTGCACGGATCACTTGATGGTAGCACGCTACCGTTGCATGGGATAGTATATCTTTAGAACACCACGCGTGAGATAAATTGTTCCCGTCTCTTCCCAGCTCACGGGCCCTCGCTCCTGCGTATCTCAACACCCTCATATGTCTGGTCATAAGCCAAACTTTTTCCCTGAGACGTCGCCATCTCATTTCGCAAACAACGTTGCCGCAAGTTGAGTTTCTTGTCAAATTGCGCAGTGCCATGCCCTAGTGCCATTGTCCGCATTTCAATTTCTGTCTCCATTTGCAAACACACGGCCCGCCAGGACTGTCGCAAAGTCATCCGCAATCGTCCACTTTGACCGTCCGGCATCACGCCTAGAGCTTTGGTAATTTAGGGTCCTGGAAAACTCGGTTGAAATGGTCACCAATCACGCCCTTCATTCTCAGCAATTCTAGATTCCTGCACAACATCAATTCTCTGGAAAAAGGTCTCTCCTAACTACCCATTGTAACCGGAGTTTGTACGCTCCGATCCAAGTATATTGATGCCGGTGGAATACTTTACCGATATTCGGCTGAGGTAAGGTCAGACTGTTCTAGATGTCATGCCTAAGTTTCGCTCAAACGGCCATGTTTGTTGTTTAATGTTTCTTCCGTTTCTTACCTCCAATCCCAGCTTAAGGCCACGGGGACAATATTAGGATAAAATAGCCTTTAGCTAACAACGATAATGAACCTGTGGGGCCCAACGGCGACCAGGATTCTGGTTGGCGATCGACATCCGTTGAGGCTGTTGCTGCGAAAGCTTAGAAAGACTGTCAACTCTATCCTGAAAACAGGGGTTTACCTCCGGGGTTCAGGGCACGTTGAGTAACATAGCAGTGATCATCAAATCAGATCCTTCTTCACGCATAAGCCTAGGGGTCGGGGATTACTCTGTCAAGAACACGAGAATCGGAAACCAAATAACATGTAAGGTCTGTTTCGAAATTATTCGGATGCTGGCTGGATAGATGGAGCTTCCCATGGGACGGCTTCGAGCTAGCTTGCACATTTTTCGACGGATTGTATTCAGCCTGTGGGATGCTGTCAACCCTTTACTAGAACTTGTAGTGTTGGTTGTACATCCAAGGCCCGCAGGCATGCAGATTCCCCACATCCTCTGGCCTACCTTGTACCGATATTCAATGCCATATGACCTCAATGCTGATATCTTATCGGCTGTTCTCACGAGCGGTGTTTGGCAAGACAAGAAGTATCTAAATATATCGCGGCAAGTTCCATGAATCTGTACCCTTTATGAAGGCCTTCGGTCATGCGTCGAGCGTAGAATTCTCCTAACAAAAAGCATTCTGATTTTCAAGGCCATTAATCTTGCGTCGAACTACACGAAATTACAGAAAGACAATTAGAAAGAAGCCAATGGACTTGTTTCAGACTATTGCAAACGAGATTTCCAGCCCAACGCCGTAAAGCTCAAATCCGAAATCCATCAAGGAAAGAAATACAGTGACCAAATGATCCGTAAACTTTTCTTCGACTTTCAATGATGGTCCCCATTAACACCATTCGACAATCCACTGGGCAACTCCTTCATAAGCCCATTGGCTAGCTTCGACCCCTCCTTTTCAGCTTTCCCTTTTTTAATATCAGGCTCTTCCTTCACTGCTCTCCCCTCGCCCTTCTCCTCAGGCTCTTTCTCCTCCTTGATCGGCTCCTCCCTCGCATCCGGCACAACTCCCTCATCCAACCTCCAATCTTGAATTGCCTTAATAATATCCACAGCCAACTGTCCATTCCTCCTCAATGCCTTATCCCAATGCTGCGGAATACCGTCCTTCAGCACCAACAACCGTGCAACGCTGTGCACCAGCATACCACGCATCGCCGAGCCCTCCTCCGTGTTCGCATAGACATACTGCACGCGACGAAGACCTGGATATGAGTCTGAGTATTTATACCACTCACGCACGACTCCCAACACTTCCTGCACTAGTGCATCAATATGCCACTTCTCGCCCATGAGATACAGGTCAAAGAGGACACCGAGATCGGCCTCCTGACGCGGGGTGGGGAGCGAGGACGAGTACAGCCAGCCAATGAAGGCGCGGAAGGGAGCATCTTCCTCGTCGGGTAGTCCGAACGACTTGGAATTGCCTTCGCTGCGCGAACCGTCGTAGAAGATCTTGCAGAAGAAGGGCGAGTGGTGACACAGCAGCTTTTCGTGCAAGATCCAGTGCGTGTTTTCCGGCCCGACGTAGATGTCGACCATGGAGCGGGATAGGAGCCTAAGGGGTTTGTTAGATGGGGATTCGGGGATTGGGGATTCAAAGGGGTATGGCGTACTCGTTGAGCGGCTTTGCTTTGATTTCAGACATCGTGATTGTGGAATTGAAGGTCTAGCGTTTTGAATATGTCGCTTGGAAAGGGAAATACATATGAGAACTTCGAAACGACACCAAACTGCGAAGTTTGAAATCTGCAAATCTCAAAGCCCTGCTAGTAAAATCTTCTGAAGAAGATATCAATCCAACCAAGAATGTGGCGTGTCCTCGACTAATAAGCCCATCAAGATTCTCGCAGTCCTGCGGCAAAACGTCATACGGCGCACGAACCCAACCCTCCGATGACGTTGGTCCAATTCGTCCCGGTCCTGATCCTTGAAATGCGCAGTTTCGACTAGCCGGATCGGCACAATCATGGATGCTTTCTATCCTGCGAGCGTTGCATTCGGGTCGTTTTAGCCTACGTCTGGATTATGGGGTTGGTTTTTTGAGTGATCGCAGTGGTAATGGAGCAGTGGTATTGAGGCAGGTCGAACCGTGGGTCGATGTCGGTGGGTTGTGGAGCCGAGAGCACGCCTCTATTACGTAGTAAACTACTGGGGCACTGGCCTGAGCGAAGGTCGCGTGTGGCAGAACTGTTGCTAGTCGAAATTCGTTATCTGTCTATAGAAATGCACATTTCCAACACCGTTTAGGATCTGAGCCAGTTCCTTTAACTTAGCCTTAACTAGGTTATCATTTTCCTTTATTATTCGTTGAATTAGGTAGTTTTCTCTTCTGCGTAAGAATAAGATACAACCAACACATAGTTTAGGCTTTTCACGTGATACAAACACATGAGTCGGTCGACTACATTCTGGCTCTCATCCCTTTTCGACCTGAGAATTACAAGTGGCCTAATTATTAAGGGTGTTGGAAGAAGATGAATTTCTCTGGTATTGGACAGCATTTGTTACTTAATAGGCAGAAGTCGGTCCTACAATGCCCGCCGAAATCCAACACATGAATCGTATCAGTGTTCCTTCCTTATCACTCTATTCTTCCTTCAAAGTCCACTTTCATTTAAGTCTCGATGAGAGCTTCTAGTCACTAGCTTCTGACTGCATCCGAAGGTTCAGCTACTCCTACAGTTTACAGAAGAAAATAGCTCCCCGCTTTTTCCGTCGTGCCTCCTGTCTTGACTCGCACTTGTGCTTCCTCGATGACTTTCTCCAGCCGCTCTAGCTCCTCACGTATCTCTAGCCGTCTTGTTTCTGGCAATAACACAGGAATACCAACAGCTAGGCGCTCATTTACTGGTGGGGAAGTATACAGATAACTCAGAAGCATTGAGCTTTTATTCCAGTTATCGCTCCTATGGAAGGAACACAGTCAGCTACGAAGTATACTCCTTGCCATACAAGCAAAAGAAGAGCCAAATAAGATATGTTGTCCATCAATGGGATTCTTTGCCTTTACTTACCTCGGGCTCAACGCAAGCGATGATAACTTTGAAGTTTCTGAACGCTCCTCCATACTTATTCTATGAGGTCCGCTTTTCGTCTTTGCAACTAACGCCTTCGTGTAGCCTTTCGATATGCTCTCGATGAGATCCTCGGGAGCGCTGAAGCGTGATCCCCAACGGAATGGATATTCAAAAACCACAACCGTGCTTTCTCGCAGCTGTACGCAAGAGAAGTAAAGCGTTAAAAGGAGTAGCAATCGCCGATTATCTTGGTGTAGGTTTTGTCAGCTCCATGGTTTTATGTTCATTAACTGCGCCAGTTGGTGCATAGTCGCATTTGAGCAGTGCGAAAAGCGTGATGCACGCTCTCCAAAACACACCCTTCGAAGCAAGAGAACAGGTATGAATAGGTTCATGTTTCGATATGAAGCTAGTTTGCGATGTATTGGCAATGCAAATCACAGCAGTACGCGTTTCAGGTTAGTAGTGTTGATCAAGTGTCGTTTTGCTAGCTGACGTGGAGGTGGCTTTTGCAAGATAGGAGAATTGCGAGTTTTGGCATTTCTATCTAACGCACGTGTTTTTCAGCCTGACTAACTCTCCACGTCCCTGCGGTCCATTTCACCTTTTACGCAAAGCTACACTTTGACACCCGGATTCCTTTTTTCTGCTAAGTCTTTATTGATCCCTTAATCGCTGCTGTTCATACGGCGACTCCTGAGGCCAACAATCTTGCAGCCCCTTCAGTGCCTGAATCTATATTTATCTACGATATCCCATTCTTATACTGGGAAGTAGACTTCAACCACGGCTTGTTTCAGGCTCCCTCATGCAATCAAATAAGACGATACTCCTGCTCAAGACCACATAAGGAAGGCAGAATCGTCTGCCTGAAACGATACACTGGAGTCATTCGAGCATGTTACATTAGAAGGGGGGCAGGCGCAGCTACTGCCCGGTCATGGCTATCCCTGGTTACCAGGTAAGGATGATTCCTTCCCACTCGTATATAAGTCTGCTGCCACTATCAATGGTTATGCTGGTATTTGAAATTTTCTTTAGCGTGGAAGGCCTTACTTATAGCTTCGCCCAGACGACCAACCTTCCTATTATCATCAAGAGTATAAGAGCTCCTTCGGCTCTGAGTACGGAAACCCAAAGCTCAAATTGGAGTCGATCTCTACGACCTCTGATATACTAAATCCAACCCCAACAAAACACGAAAACCGACAACTTGAGAGCGCGGGTTTGTCCGACGACCTGAGCAAAGAAACAGCAACAATTATGAGAAATATAAAAAGCACTAACACTCGTCAAATTCACCACCAGGACACCGTATGCTCCAAATCTTCTTCTATCGACGGTGGTAACGTTCCTTGCCAATTACCCTTAAATTCCCAACCATATACTTGCCCTGAGGTCATATGCGGACGTCGCTTTTGGCCTGTGGATAAAACGCTAGATCACGCTTGGGAAGACCACTCTGCGGCAAGAAACTCCTCTAGCTGGTTGGACTATATCCGTATGTCTCACTCGTCCTGCCCATCGAGGCGCTCTTCACCACTATCAAGAGCCCCGTCTCTAGCTAGCTCCATCTCCACTTTGAAATCCGATCAATTGAGCACTGGGATTAGCGTTCAGCAGAACCCTCAGCTACTTCAACCCAAATCTCTTCAAGCCCCATCTTTCCTCTCACGTTTTCCGAGCCAACTGTCCATCTCAAACACCTCAGATCAGCTTTGGGGAGCCATTAACTCGTTGCGGCTTCTGCCAGAGCGGCGCTGCGAGCAAGACAGGGAACAATCCTACTGTGATTCCTCTATTTCCTCGGATAGTTTAGATAGTACTGCTTCCATTCCAACCTTCTCAGAAACATCCTCAAGTTCCTTTTCGAGTCCAGACGACATGCTGCCTTCCGACCCTGAAACCGAACATTCTAACCCTGAAGCAAACCTTATATATGATCTAAAGTAGGGTTCCTTCCATAGAAACAGTATCGTGTTCAACCCTTCCCCCCTTCCATCCATTTCCTTTAGCTGACAGCAACTTCAGTAGTGAGAGTCTGGCAGCAAATGAGTACCCCCAAAGGCCTCTTAGACCAAATCCAAGCACCGACATCATCACAGACAACACATCCACCAGCAAACCCATTCCTACACAAGAGATGTTTAATAAAATGGTGAAATGCTTTGATTTTGACAAGAAAGAGATATGTGGCGACTTGATAAACCTAAGCCAGAGCCATCCAGAGCCACAATTGACACAATTGGGTGTTGATGACGCTAAATTACCAAGTTGTGGCAATCATCCCCCAAACACAGGCCCAAAAATCTCATTGGCTCCTGGCAGCGTTGATCAAAACAAGAAACATGCGCTGACCGCCGCTTCGGATCGCGCGTGGCTAGAGCGCGATTTTGAAGCTGATCGTCCATGCAATTTGGAAATGGTTTTCGATAGTGGAATAAATGTTTCACGGAGCAAACACGGCAGAAGGGTAAGTCTAGCAAGGAAAGTGACGCTTGGTTCTCATAAGAAGTGCAAGTTATCTCGCATTAAAGTAAATATCTCTTTTTCTTCCTGCGGAAATCAATAGAATTTTAACGTGCTGCTCTAGTGCACCGACCACCATTCTCACCATGAACCGGGCCATCCCGAGGCATGGGAACAGCAAGAGATGGCCTGGTTGCCCTCGCGAATTCCTTATATCCCACCTCTTGGTAATGCACCATCTTCGAATCAAACATCATTCGTGGCCATCCCTCCTCAATCGTCTTCACTAGATGATCTGCAATGCCACACACCACATCGTATCGAACTTGCAATCCCATCCGAGTACTCTAACTCCACGTCTCCCGTCTGCACACCTCATATGAGTAGTTCTAACCTGTATAAGTTCTTTTGTACGTCTTGCGACCGAAAATTTCGTCGGAAAAGTGACTGGAAACGTCACGAGCGTGCCTTCCACGAACCAGAGAAACGATGGCAATGTCCCGATTGCAATGCATGTTTTCATGTTGAAAGTCAATTCACCCGTCATCACAAGATTAATCACAGCTGCCAGAGCTGTGATCATGCTAATGAAGCTAAAATGGAGCTTCCGAGGAAGGTTGCGTGGGGCTGTGGGTTCTGCTACAAAGGCGGCAATGTTTCACTCACTAGCTGGGAGTTCAGGTGTGATCATATCGCAGCGCATTTCAACGCTGGGCAGGTGAAGGATGACTGGAAATTTACTAACGTGGTGCTTGGGCTTCTCAAAATACCAACAACTTGGAGATCATATGTTACTGTTCTTCACGGTCCCCATCCTGAAAAGTGGCCGTCTTTCTCCTGGGAAGCAACCAAAGGCCCCTGTTCAGAGCTGTTGCGAGATCTAGAGTATGGCCAATGTGCCGAAGAGGGTGCCAACTCCCTAATGCAGAAAATCTATGATTTGGGCATACAGGAGCATTCCGCCGAGGGTATGGGTGGTCTCTATCCGAATGATTCTGAGAGCGTGTAAGTCTGCGAAACCCCTGGTAATATTAAAAAAACTTATCATTTCCTTAAATAGAACTGATGGGGATAATGGGAATGATACTAGCAAAGATGAAAATATCGGAAATAACGCTGGCCATTCAGCCTTGCGAAGTGCCTGCACGCCTCAAGATTCCTCCAATGTTAGCGAGGAAGATTCCGACGATGAAGACTATGCTTCCGATGACGATGTCATTCATGATCAGTTGAGCTTCTTCGAAACTCCACAAAGCGACGATCGCGACAAAATGCTTAAGCCTATTATTTCACATGAGATACAGCAAACTATTGACCGTGTTATGGACGGTTTGCGGCATATACTTCCAGGAAGTCCCACCAACAGGAGCCATACTGGCAGTGAAGGTAGTACAGGCAGTGCAGGCTCCAATGAAGGCAGAGACGCAGAAAAGGGTTCAAACACTGGAGGTCAGATAAGACCTTCGACACGCAAACGCGGATTAGACGGTAGTGACAGTCCGGCCGGTAGTGGCAATGATGATGATAGCGAACCCGGTAAGCGAAGGAAAATAAGGGATCCTTCAGACCATTCTCTTAGCAAAAACCATAAATTTGCATGCCCTTTTTTTAAACGGCAACCGGAAAAATACAAGAGCTATAGGTCCTGCCCCGGTCCTGGATGGGATACGGTGCATCGCTTGAAGTAAGTGGTGGACCGGGCTCTAGCGGTATGACAGTGATATACTAAGAAGCAGATAGGCAGCATATTTACAGTCGGCACATGCGGCCTGTCCAGTGTGTTAGATGTTGGAATAGCTTCAAGACTACAGAGGAGCATGAGGAACATCAGAGAGCTACGCAGGCGTGTCAGATAAATTCAAGAGCTATTGCGGACGGTTGTGACAGAGACCAAGAAAAGTTATTAAGGAGTAAGAAGAGATCTGCAGCAGTAAAGAGCGAGTCAGACAAATGGAAACAGGTTTGGAAAATTCTCTTCCCAAAAGACACAGATGACCAAATTCCTACGCCATGTAAGCTGAGTAGCGTTTGTTTCTGAAGCTGATAACCAGCTAATTAAAAATAGTTTATAATATACCTTCTCGTAACGACCAAACCACCATGAAATCTCCTGGGTCAGACGACTTTGCCGGGTTTGAGGAGTATAGACGCCGAGAACTTCCTCGTATTATTAGACAGCGTGTTGAAGAGGCTGTGCAACGAGAGCACGAACCATTGGAAGAAAGAGTTAAAAACGAAATTATGCAAATAATTCGTGATTGTACCACCGAACTTCTTCACGATTATAGAAGGGAACGACAATCCGTGGCTTCTACGCCAGCACATGGAGTGGCTGGGGAGCATTTCTTTGTGCCCCCATCTCCTATTCCAGCCAACCAATCTGGTCCTGGCTTGTTGGAAGCTAGCCAAAATACCAACAATGCTTATTTGGCAAAATCGGCTCAACTCTCTGACTCTGGTTACCGTTCGCTTGGCTCAAGCTTCACTGCAGCAAATGCAGCTTCTTCGTACTCTGCTACAAGCCAGTATCAAGAACTCAGTAGGCGGTCGGATCAATCTTTTCCTTCGGTTCGCCTTTATCATACAGGGTCAGAGATACCAGACGAGCGACACCCTGTGGCGGAAACAGCAGCCTCCGCCGAAGCAACACAAATCATGCGTCGCACCCTTTCTAGTAATATTGAAGTTTATGAGACAAGTTATGGGAGCAACCCTGGATCTCGTTTTAATGCCCGCACCAACGAGTTTCAGGCTTTAGGTTCTTATCCAATAGCTAACTCTACCATTGAAGACTCTGGATCGGATTTTACTGGATATGCTGACTTCAATCCGTTAATTGATCTACCGGACTCTGAGAATCTCTTCAATCCTGGCTCCATTCCAGACTGGCCCTTCCAGAGAGCACAGATAAGTACGTTTGATTTCGGAGAGAAGAGGTTCCTAGCCACCGAAGGGCGGGATTTAGAGGCTGCAAACGTTTCAATGGATCTTCAAGCAGACTCAGTAACAGCGGACAGTTTGGTTTTCTTTGATGGCATGCCATCGATGCAGGGTCTCGATTTTGAGCAGAGGCTTAACATGGATGCCACAGACAGCGCTGACCTTGGGCCTAGCAGATAGGTCACCGTATGACCTATCCAATTCTTCTATTTGTCACACGAGCATTTTCACTATTATCTTATGACCTTTCACGTACTGGCAGCGCACTAATGGTATCTCATAATGAGAGCACACCCCTGCTCCTTCTATAGTGGTAGAAGGGCTGTTCATATTTGGGTTATTCATTTATTTATTTCACTTCCTAACGACTGATCCATGATATCAAGGGGTTAGGTTGTTTTCTTGCTAAGTTACTCTAATGAATGAGGCGTGCGAAGCACTTGTGTCTGATATGTAAGGATTTCTGGCGCAGATTTGTAAGAAAGATACTAGAATATAGTATATATGGTCGCATTTCTTAGCTCTCAGCAGCCATGGCTCAAGCACAAATGCAACTAAAAGCAGCATCTAAGTCATCCGCAAGGAAAGGCAAATGTCCTTTTACTTACTCTCGCAACGTTTTAGGTGAGCTATTCCTAGTCTGTTATGATGAAGGCAGTCAGAGCATGTTCCGAAGGCGCTAGAGTACATCCATATGTAGTAAAGAAAGGGGTTTCGGTGTATCATTCCCGGAAAGGGTTCATACAGCCCCGGTACCATCTTCCAGAAGTAATTGCGAGACGGCGAGTATTGGATATGAGGCTGCCATGTTCAGCTAGACAAGACAATCAAGGATCTGGCACTTTCATTTCACTGAAATACCAGCGGACGGTTGGAGTGAATGAACCTTTGCTACTATAATTATCAGAACTTTACTGTGAATTATTACTGATGTAATCATCGAATTTCGTTGCCCGATTCGCTGCTTACTAGATGCACTTTCGCTTATGATCTCCTGTATGATCCAAGAGGTTCGTGGCAAGATCGTCCGTGTAAATATAATTAAAAAAAAAAAGCTGATGAGAGTGTGTGCCAGAGTCAGGACAGCCATGTCACCGGCTATATTGAGACTTGTTTAAAGGGCACAACTGACACCATTGCCGTGCTCTAGCCCAAGTTAAAAAGCCAATTCAATTCCCACTTGGGCAAGAACTGCCACATTTTTTTCCATCTGAACCCCTCATATCGTAAAATGGATAGCGGCTATGAATAGTAACCATAAGATTTGCTGAAGCCATTAGTAAAAGGTTGAAAATTGCGACCTTGCTATCTCTATGTGACCATGACAATGATTTCACACTTCCCAAGATATATTTCGTCTTATATAAGCTGAAAAAATTCGAGAAAATCACGAGAATTAAGAAGCGTCAACACGCTAGGCGAAAACTCAAAAACGAGCAATGATGAATACTTTAGTTTTCCTCGGCGCCTAGTGAGAGGCTAACAAAAACAGTGAATTGATACAGATTACTATGGCCCTTCTCCCGCATTAACTTGATACCACCCACCTGATTTCATCTATTCTCCTAATGGCAGTAAGTATTACAAAGCTTCGGCCTATGAGCCAAAACAGGCCCTGCTTTGAGTCAACAACCTGCTCATGTTGGAAGGAAAATAAAACTCTCCCCCCGGCGACCTCGGTGCCCCTCACGTTACATCCCTCAACGCTCTCTCCACATCACCCATATCAAGCTCCTCTCTACACGCTCCCGCCTCACAAACCATAACCCCCTGCTTCTCCTTATCCATACTCGCCACCAACCCATTTCTCTTCCTCAACCACTCACTCTTACTCCCACCCCCGATCCTCGCCACCACGCCCATGCCTCCAACCCTACCTCTCGCCTTCCTCAGCCACTCCTCCACCCGCTCGCCTGCCCCGCATACCACGACGCTCTTGATGCCCAGCCGTCCGGCCACCACACTGTCCATCGTGCTAGCGAACAGGAACGGGTGCTGCATGATTTCAGCCTCGAATGCGTCGCACGTCTGGCGTGCCTGCGTGCGGTACGTCTCGTCTTCCAGCAGCGCGGCTAGGCGGTCGAGGTTACGGGCTGAAATGCCATTGGTGGAGGGCTCGGCATTATCCATGCCGTCTTTCAGGCGCAGGATCAGGTCTGCTTGGCCGGCAGCGGAGGAGAAGAAGCCAAGGTGGGCAGGGTCCCAGAAGAGGGAGATTTGTGATTCTGCATTTGTGGTTAGTGGGACGTTGCCGCACGAATTTTGGCAAGTTTGCTGTTTCTAGGAGGGAAAGGGGGAGGGTATAGTGAGAGGTGGTAGCTTACTTTGTAACTGATCTGCCCATTCTAGGTATGCGTCATTGAAAGTTGCTTCGTAGAGATCGATAAGACCCGAAATCATGAAGGCGTAATCATCCGCGAAGGCCGGCGCATCACCGGGCCCTTCGCGGTAAACCCGTTTCATAGTCCCAGAGCTCTCATCCCAGAGTTCTTTCTTGATAAATTGAGTAGCCTTTTCAGCTGCTCCAAGATAAACCTTAGCATTTGCCGCATCAAAGCCCTCGAGAACTGTACTGGTTCGTGCCAAAGCACCTATTGCAAGCCCGTTCCAAGAGACTACAATTTTGTCGTCGAGGCTTGGCCGTGGCCGTTCCTTATTTCTATGTTCTAGAAGCTTTATCCTGCCGTCTTTTAGGATCTTGATCACGTTCTCCTTCGATAGACCGAACTCCTTGGACAGGGACTCGGGTGTGCTCTTAATTGCAAGCACGTTCTGGTTGATGAGCTCGTCGTGAGCGTCATGCTCAGGACTCACGTTGCCATTTTCTTGAACGTTGTAGTACTTCGCCAGTACTCCAGCGTCCCTCTCGCCGAGAATGGACTGGAATTCCTTCAGGGTCCAGACATAAAAGGCACCTTCGCGCTTTTCCTTGTCGGTGGGTCGATAAAATGAATCCGCGTCTTCAGCGGAGAAGAAACCTCCAGTGGAGGAGTGCATTGGCGGAGTAGTAAGATAAGTGGCGATATCGTGGACGGCATCTAGCATTTCCGTATCCTTGCTTATTAAATAAGCATCGAGGTAGACTGAAAGGAGTTGAGCTTGGTCGTAAAGCCTATGGATATAGTTAGTGACCGCTTCCCTTGGAGATGAACTTGTGCTCTTACATCTTTTCGAAATGCGGGAGGCTCCAGTCTCTTGTGACAGAGTATCTCGCAAACCCATTCCCAATCTGATCATGGATTCCACCCCTTGTCATAGCCTTGAGCGTGCTTAAAACTATTTCTTTCGCATTATTACACTCACTCGCGCCCACTACATCCTCTACCGCGCTTGGATATTGACACAATTTGAGCAAAAATGCCAAATTTACGGGTGTTGGGAACTTGGGTGCACCTCCGAAACCCGCATGCACAGGATCCAATTTCGCAGCGAAATGCTCATACGCCTCCTCGAGTAGTTCCAGCTCTAAGCCATCAGTTTCTTCCTCCCCATGCCGACTTATTGTCCCTTCTTGAGCAAACTCCCTCAACTGCGCTGTGATCTCCTTCGCGGAATCCAAACACCGCTGCTGCTGATTCTTCCACACGTCTCTAATCTTCTCTAGAATTCCAACAAAGCCAATATGATCCCTAATCGCAGTCGTCGAGCCTGGGCCGGGCCAGTATGTCCCTCCAAATATCGGCTCCAAGTCTGGCGTGATGAAGACGTTTAGCGGCCAGCCACCGGAGCTAGTCGTAGCTTGGACATAGTTCATGTATATACGGTCGACGTCCGGGCGCTCCTCGCGGTCGATCTTGATAGGGATGAAGGAGGCGTTGAGGATCTTGGCGACTTCGCGGTTCTCGAACGACTCGCGTTCCATGACATGACACCCTGCATAAAACCGTAAATCTCAGCCCCCATCGCTGTGCCTCTAGCACTTCTGTGCGGAAATATGAACCTACAGTGACAAGCCGCATATCCAATACTAACGAATAGTAGCCTATTCGATTTTTTCGCAAGTGCTATAGCTTCTGGACCCCACATCTGCCATGCAACCGGGTTGTTCATGTGGCCGCGGACCTGTCAGGACAACCGCATTAGCTTATCATCCTGCATTGCAGCCGTATGGATGCAGCCTGGGCACTTACGTACGGGCTTCTACTCTCACTAAGCCTGTTAACCAGCTTTAGCTCTCCGGACGTACTTGAGCTGGCTAAGAGGTCTTGGACGTCCATCTTCGCGGTCGAGGTATATGGCCTTAGTAATGGAGACTTCAAGTACAACCGGGGACGCAAGGACGACTGATTAGTATATCGCGGGGAGTGGTGGGAACGAGTGTATCTTCGGATTGCTCGGAGAAGAAGCGGTGTTGTAGTAGGAAGGCGGGGCATAAACTGGACTGGTGCTCTCTTGAGGCTCACGGGATCAGCAGGTGAAGAGGCAGGGTATGGAGTGTTGAAGCCTGCAGGACCCCTCCAAAACTACGTAAATGTGCTGATAAGGCTGAAAATATGAAGCTTCTCATTCGTTGTTTAACGTCGCGGGCCACCTTGTGCACGGGCCCACCTCGTGCACGATTTCTTGGTCAAATGCACCACCAAACTTGAGGCTCTACAGATCGCAATACTACATCAAATTGAACCAAATTTTGGCGTTGCATATAGCTTAATTGGAAGATTCAAATTGTCTATATAACATAGTCATGTAGGTAAGCCGGAGCTTGGCGTTGACGTTGAGGCCTTAGAGCCCTCGGTAGGGGTAGGCTCTCATTCGCATCCAATATCTCAATAATATCCTCATCTACTACCACCTCTCTACGTTTGGTTCGAGCCTTCTTTGATCTTTGAAGCTTTTTGGCTTCAAGTTTGAGTTGGCGCTTAGCCTTACGGGCCTCTTTGGCTTCCTGTCTTTGAAGCCGTAGAGCCGCTGCCTCTGCCTCTCGCTGCATCTTATTTTGTGCCCGCTGCTGCTTTCGTTGATTAATTAAGCGCCTCTTCTCTTCCTTTTAAACTTCCCTTTGAAGCTTCTCCTCAGCTTTGAGAGCTTGTTCTTGGTGTTTCGCCTGCTCTTGCTTAGCTTAAAGCTCTCGAACTTGCCGAATCTTCCTGGGGCTATAAAAGGTAGCCTTACCTTGCTCTGGAGGAGCAAGCTAGGTAAATAAAGGTTTACCCTAACGGCGCTTCTTCTTCTTATTATGTACGGCTTCGGTAAGCCCATCTACACGGTATTGTAAGATCTTATTTTCTGTTATAAGATTTATTACCGTATCAGTTAAAAGCCGCGCCCGCTTATTATATATATTGGTAATTGTGTCTCGTAAGAGCTTCCGAACTTGCCGCCAATTATCTACTATAAGATTTGAAGGTAGAGACCCACTTAAGGAAGGCCCATTATCTATTTTAGTACGGAATATATCCAAGATTACATGAGGCTTAAAAGGGTAGAGGCCTGTATTTTTCCACCTACTCTTAACGTTAGATATAGTAAAAGTCTTTCTAAAGGCGGCCTAGAATAGCCGAAAGAAGTCTTGCTTAGTAATAGAGCAGAGCCCTTAGCTCTTATGCAGAAAGTAATCTAGCTCTTAGCTATAATATATTGCCAGCGGGCCGAAGAGAGTAATATCCAAAGGTTAAAGCCTATGGGTTAAATGAGGTGGATATACTACTATAAGTATTCGGTGCTTTTTATAGTAGTTAAGGAACCTTATATTTACGTAAGAGCCGTGCCTATTAAGGATAAGAAGCCTCTAGTCTTTTCCATTATAGGTCTTAGCCTTAGTCTCCCTATTAAAGATAGTATCTAGCTAGGCGTAGCCAAGATTATTGTTTATCCAGCCCGTAGGCGATGAGGTAAAGAAGTAGGGGTATTAATTTAGGTTGTAATCTTGGAGCTAGGTGTCTTATATATTACTAGAAACCGCTTAATAGATAAGGCCTGGCGAGAGAGTTGTTCCATCTGCATAGATTATAGCTATTACCATAATCCACTCTCTATTGCCGTCTTATATTGTATGCTTAATCTTTCCTAACTTGAATATAGCTTTAGAAAACACTTATTTAGCCTTTATAAGCATACTAACTAGGAAGCCTTTCTTATCCATATTATATGTATTGCGGCTCTTAATCTTATATTCCACCATCTTTCTGCCTAAAAGCTTAAAGTAGAGGTCAAAATCTAAAGTAGATTCAGCCCGTTTGCGTGCAGCATCTATAGGGACAAGATAGTAGCTCTGTAGAGAGTCGCCCTACTTTTTAATCCAGCGTAAAGCCTAGTAATTTCCTGGTTAGTTTCCTGTAATCTCTTAGGCAAAATTCTCTAATATAGCAACGGTAGGAGGTAGGCCTTGCTCTGTAAGCTTACTAATATAAGTTACAAGCACATTAGATTATTAATTGGTGAGGAAAGATTGGCTCTTATAACCATCTGCCTTTGAGCCCGTAATATTGTGATGGCGGCGCGAGAGGGTAGATCGGTCTACTCCATACTCTTTAGCGGTTTAAGTGTAATTAGGCTTCGATTGCAAGCTCAAAGCAGCAAGAGCGGCGTCAATTGGGTCCATGGTCATAGAGTTACAATATTTTGAATATTTCGAATATTTTGATTTTGGTGTGCACGAGGTGGGCCCGTGCACAAGGTGGCCCGCGACGTTAGCGGGGCTGTGAACGACCCGCAACTTCCCTTTTGCCGAAAAGCTAAATTAAAGTACACCTGATTCATCCATGGTCTGTTTTATCTACGCAAAGAGTATCTAGAAGCTCTAAATGGCTCAGGACTGCCCATTCGAATCACTATCTTGCAGCCAATATCCAATCTCCGTTAATGAGTTCCCCGCAACACATCCTCTCCGTTTCCCTCCCCAACCCTCACATCCCGATACCCATCCCGCTCATCAAACAGCACACCCAGCACACCCACCGCCTTTGCTGGTACTACATCCTCCTTCCTAATTCCGCACCTCTCTAAAACCTCCCCAAACAGCCCCGCATCCTTCGCTAGCCCAACCTCATTCGACGTAACCAGCACATCCACATGGGGCGCCAGCCCTAATTGCTCCACCGTCCACTTCTGCGCGTCTCTCGGGCCTTCCGTAATAATCACCGTATTCTTCCCCCGCGCTTTCAGCTGCTTGAACAACTCTAACGCGCCTGGCTTTGGCGTTAACGCTGCGGCGAGAGCGGTCCTGTAGAGCGCTGCTAGTTCGTCGAGATAGATTTGAAGAAGACAAATTGTAGGCTTTCAGTAGTGCTGCGAAGCACTCTTTCCAGTACTCGGTTGATGTCCTGTTATCTGTGAAGGCGCTCCTGGTCTTTTCCTTTGGGATTGCTGGGTAGACATTTGCGAGTACCGTAACTGGGGTATTGTACCTCTCATAGATGTCACTAAAGACTGCTAGAGAGGCTGTGCTAGATGCGCTGCGGAAACAGTGAAGCATGTCGTCGAGATCGAAGCCGAACCATGTCTTTGTCTTGAGTACATGGAGTGTGGTAGCCATTTGGGCGTTTAAGATACGCAGGCTGAAGGTAAGCTTCGTAAGTATATTTGACCAATGCTAACAGCCAATACTTGTAGGGGAAGAAGCTATAAGATCACGTGGCAATAAATAAAATGTATTTAGAAAGATAGTACGCAGTAGGTAACTCCAAATATTATAACGTAACCTCTTAATATTTTTGTAAGATTATAATAATTTACTTTATCCCTTGCAACGTCGAAATGGGCCCTCAGGTTATCGATAAGAACTAACCAATTAGATTGGCTGAATTTGATGCCCGTGCTTAGAAATATGGTGGTCCCAATTGTTAATATAGAGAGGTTCGAATTTGGGTAACGGTAGGGCTTAGGAGGAGCTATTTTCGCAGTCTCATTTAGGGTGATGTTGTATTGGGTCTTCTAAATAAGGTCTATATCAATTCTAGCACGATTAGAAGGCATAATGGTGGTGAAATTGTTGATTGAATTCTATCCCTTAACATGATGGTTGACGTCCACAGTTTATCGATAAGAGCCGGCCAATAGGAGGCTCTCGTTGACCTGATATCTTGGCACTGATGTACATCTGATACTGGTGTTCTTAGACTTGGCGCCAAGCTGTGAACACCATCGTGTCAAGGATATAGATACACGCGTTGATTTGAAAACGGTGTTCCCGTACGGACCACTTACTCTGAGGACCCTGATGTTGCAAGGGATAAGATTGTAATAATTTTCTTTGTAATTATAAATTATAGTTTGTCCAAGTTTTCATCACAAATAAAACCTCTCCTTCTTTTCCCCTCTGAGCTTCCTAACCTCCTGTTCATTATCACACGACGCAATAGCAATATGCCCGACCCGATGCCCGGCCGCCACGTCCCCAAACCTCACTCTCACATTCTGCATCAACCTCGACCTCTCAATTGAGTCTAGAGTCGAGCCACCAGGCGGAAGGTGGATATGAGGATTATCTCTCGTCAGCGACGAAATATTCATCGCAAGATCCGGGGCACGGCGTGTAAACTCCAGCACCAGCCCGAACACTCCAGCTATGAACATGGAGCCCGTCGCTACGAACAGCATAGCGAGCCAAAAACGTTTGCAAATTAGTATTTCCCTCGACGTCGACACCGTCGCCACCATCGTCAACGTATTCGTACCGTTGTGAAGATTCGCGTTACCAGCGAGACCGCCCGGTACAGCTGAGAGCCCGATCCCAGCAATCCAGAACGTATTCATGAGCTGCGCGAAACTGATAGCGAAGGAGATGCTGCCGACGGTGTAGAGGAGCATGCCATCGGGGGTGTTGTTGAAGGGACTGCCTGGATTAACGAAGTAGCGCTGGACCGGGGTGGGGGTGTACATGTTGCCTGCAACGGCTCTGAAGAAGTCCCCTATATATTCCGCAAGTATGAAATCGTGGAGAAGTGTGTAAGCAGGAACTGGATGTGGCTTTGTGGACGAGCGGATCTTGGTGACAGCGCACACTTTTCCGGTGCAGGCAGATTGGACTTCGACATAGGTCGTGTTCATGGTACATTCAGCGTATGTCATTTTCTGGTCGTCATCGTAGCTGGTGTAGTAGAGCTTACGGGAGGTAATATTCGTGTCGCTTGCGTTGTGGTAGACTATTGGAGTAGAAAATGTCCAGCACTGTGACCAGCCCGAGACCCACCCGGGAATTGATTGCAGCGATGAAGCATTTATTCCCGGTGCAATTGCGGCGCCTCTTGCTGGCCGTTGGAGCACAGGACAATCCAGTACCCAGTACGATGTCTCCATGTTAAAGGTTGAATTAATTTCCGCTATCAAATTCGACGTAGGAATTCCGATAAGCGACGAAAACACAGTGGTGTTGCCGCCGCCAACTTCATACCAACCTTCGCTGTCCTGGGTTAGGTTCGAAAGGTGCTCTATCATAGGAATCTTCACATTTCCCCAAGTATCCATGGCCGAAACTTTGGTGGACAAAGGGCTCAATAAAGCTGCTCCGTAGAGCGCCTGGCTCGTAAATATTGCGCTTTCCGCATCCAGTTCGCCAATGGCTCCCATGTCCCCAGGTTCAAATGTTGAGTTCATGTCTAGATACTGCATTGTTTGTGGTTGCGTCGTGGTTGCGGTACTGAAATCGAGTACACGTAATGAGGCCTGGCCGCCGATTGGTGAAAGTGTCCAGAGTATTATCAGCCCAGCACCGACAAACCCAATATTACGGAACTTGAGTTGCGTAACCACTGTAGCAAAAATAGATGTGCTCCCGAGAAGTTGATCAAGGACTTTCATCCGTTCGCCGAGTTCAAGTCTCCAGAGAGCGATTGCGTGCATTGCTTGTCCCACAATAGCCGCAAATAGAATGGGAAAAACCGTAGGGCCCTAGCCATTATTAGGGAAACCACCTAAGAATACTGACGCTAGACCATCGATACGAGTGGAAGACAGCGTGTAGCGCGGAGAAAGACAGGAGCTTGGTGTGGAACAGCCAAAATGCACCTACATAACGAGCAGCATTCTGAAGAAGCGATAGATGCGGTACAGATGACGTTGCCACTCCATCATAGCTTATAACAAAAGCGCCATAGACGAAAAACACACAGGAAATAATAATTGTAAAAGCATCTCCGGTGCAGCTGAGGGCGGCAAAAATACCACCTCGATGCAGATTCTGGGGCCTCTGGGGCCATTTCTTAATGAAGCGAGACTTTTCACTGGTAGCTTCTCTCGAGCCGCCTTCAAGTATAGGTAGTGGAGAGACTTCTGATGTTGATGGGAGAGGGGGGAGGCTTTTCTGCGATAACCGTCGTGTGTTCTCTGCGGGGGGATTGACGATGATATTCATGATTAAGAGAGAAAATGCGCAAAACAAGGGCTAAAACGACTCTCCGAGTAGCTACAAGCATGATTGACCGCAAGAGTGCTTTTAACATTTTGTTTCGTGTTATTGTGGCGTAGCAACCTGAAATTGTTTTTCAAATCATGTTTATTTAAGGCAGTTACTGAAACGTTACTCCAGCAGCAGTACAACCAGAGAGCCAAATGACAAATGGGATACATCCCGACAAAGCAATTTCTAGAAATTTTCTTTGGGAATAGGTGCTACAGTGACTAACTCTGTTCATCTATAGATCATTCCTAACTTGCAGAAAATTTCACGAGATGAAAAAAATGAGAAAAGAAGTGAACTACTTGAGGAATATCAAGTGCGTATATAAGCACTGGATATTTTTGGTTTGGTCTCGTAGCGCGCAGAGTTGCGAACGCATTCGACTCTGACAGAAAGACGTAAAGCAGCCAATGCTTGACCCTAAATTTCGAAACCAGTGAACCATACCATGGCTAAGCAGCGGAAAACTCTCAGATGCGGCGCAGCACACCTTGCCATTTAAACTTTGGCTCCATCGTCTCTTAGGGATAAGAAACCAGCCTCCTCTAAGCATTTAATCATGAGTTACCACACCAGCTGTTAGTGAAAATAGAAATTTCAGGTTTAGACTCTACGAGTCTCAGAGGGTAGCAAGGCTCGTCTGGCTAAGGATATTGATGTATGATGGCTTCATTGCATGTGCACGAAGGGGAAGAAGTGAACATCTTCAAATCAAGCCTTCTAAAGGCTTTTGTAGTAAGTATTGACACAGAAGCGAAACCCGAAATCTGCTGACTATGTTCAGACATGCCAGAGGAAAGCAGCCGGGATATCAAAAAGGAACAGAAATTTTTTCGACAAAAACCCCATCATGCGTAACGAATGCCTCGTTGACCTGCAGGTCGACATTTCCGACGCAGAGATGCTCAACACTAATGCAAAATGCTGGGAGAAAGAAACGGATGACAGAACAATTGCTTGATACCATTCATGGCGCCATGAGACCATCTAAGAGGTCCAGCTAGCGACAGCGGCTCCCTCGCCTTTAGAGAGATTTGAGTCCCAGTTGGGAGAGACGTTACCTAGGAAGATTAGTTAATATTCAATCCAATTCAATTCAATGATAAAGTGAAAGGCTTACCGAAGGGGAAGTAGTTGCACACAGTAAACCACATGCCAAGTGGCGCTTCAGCTGGCGCTTTGCGGCAGTCAAATGTAGCACAGCCAACTGTCTTGCTGTCCTTCCAGATCATCTGGGTGGCGTGGCCGTACAGTTCAAGATCACCTGTAGGTGTATCCATGCCATAATACGGGTTATAGTTCTCGATCTCGTTGTTATACCAGCCATCCGTAATTCCACCAGACACATTGGCGTTGGGAGCGCTGCCGGCGAGATTTTGACCGAAGCTAGAGCTTTGTCAGAATGCCTGGGAGCACACAAATGAAGGACATACTTACGAGTTATGCCTGAACTCACAGGACTTGGCGAGAGCATAAGCCGAGTCTGCCAAAGTTTGATTCCACGTCAAAGCGTCAGCGGAGTGGTTGGCACGGTGAATGTTGTGGTGGAAGAGCACCATATTCTCGTAGTCTGGGCCAGAGGTGAGGTCGCCCTGAGCAGTACCAGTAACGTGCGAATTGCCACCGGACGAGGTTTGAGAAGTTGTGGGAGCTGCGCTGCTGACAGGTGCAGCAGACGATGGTGCAGGAGTATATGTGGGAGCGGCCGAAGACGCAGGAACGACTGGGGCAGCTGAAGAAGGCACAGCAACTGGAGTGGATGTTACTGGCTTAGGAGCGTAGGAGTGTTTGTGGCCAGCCCACGGCTTAGTGGTGACCTCAGCTGCAGCAGCGGACAACGATGGGTAGCCATACTCGGTCACACATTCGGTAACTGTCACATCAACCCAGTCGACAACAGTGTAGACATAGCCATCGCGCTTGCGAATTGGGCCTGCAAGAGTGCCAACTGCAAGAGCGGCAGTGAGAAAGATTGAAGAGAGCATCCTGGATTGTTGAAGGAGCTTAGTGTGAGTGTTTGCTTGTTGACACTTGGGATCTCAGACCGCCGGTGAAGTGGGTTTGGAAAACGACTAAGGGATGTTAGAGCTAATACCTTTCATAGAACATAAAGCTAAATCAGGAGGCCGTCTTTGATGTTTATATCAAGCAACGGAATGGCTGCTGGCCTAAAGCCAAGTGGTTATTACTCACGTGGAAGCTTCACTGATCCTCACTGAGGGTACGAGCTGTTCGGTACGACTGAAGCGTACGTGGTGTAACAAAAGAGTGTAAAAGAAGGAGCAGAAGAGAATGTGGTCTCGTGAAGACAAAGCTTGCACAAGGAAAGACCGTTGATCAAAGGAATGTGGTGATGGAGGGTAATGGAGAGAAGAAATCGTAGAGTGACAGCCGGTTTTATGGAGCGGATGACGCTAATTAAGCGAATTGGGCCGGCGGTGCTGTGAGATTTGGACATGAAACCTAATCTCAGAGGGTGACGCACAGGCCTGAAGAGGACATTGCAACGGGGATCCGGTAAGCATGCGTTGCAGTAGATGGGACACCGGCGTTGGCAGTGGGCACAATTTATATCACAGTCGATTACTGGCATGGCATCTCTCACGGTGAAGCTCTGACGAGCTCGAGACGGCATCATCGTGGGGAAGAGCAGCAAGGTGGGCATCCCTTGGGCGAGAGCACTCAACTCGCAGCAGTCCTTGCCCCGCCTCTGAAGGATCTCGTAAAAACTTCCATTCGGAAGTTTGATACTTTGATTAAGGTGTGTTATTTTGCAGGGGCTGCTTCAGGTTGATTTTCGGGCTGGATGGGCTGGATGGGCTGGATGCGATTCGCTGCAAACGCAGAAAATGGTAGGGGCTTCGGCGATCTCCCCAGGATGTTTTCGTTGGCTGCGTGGCGCTCAGGGGAAACAAACTAGCGGAATCCTACTCCGCTCGGCCCCTTGCTTTGGCCTGTCCCTTCATCTCGGGAACCTGTCGTGTGTCAGGGGCCGTGCTGCAGGTCCACAGCCACTTGACTCGCCAAGAGGTGTGCCTCTGCAACTGGCCACGACCTCTTCTCGCGCGGTTCAAGTTGTGACAAGGCGTGCAGTCTCACTGCAGGATACTGGCTAAATTGTATATAGTCAAACTGTCAGACCTGTGAGAGCCTCAGTGTTACTACGACTGCTCTATTTGTTTCCTTGCAAGGGTACAGCACTTAGCCAAATCAACCGTGTCCCCTTAGTCTGTCTCACGTGTGCATAGCAGTAGTGTCAGCCTCTTGAGACTCGAGAAGAGATTTTTTTTTTAGGTCATCCACATTACCTCGGTGACGAAGTCGTGCAAATTGTGGTTCAGGATGTGGCAGGACTTCCTTGGCACTCGGTCTCGCCAAACTGAATTTGAGAACGTGCGATTGCGACAAAAAAAAGCCATGCTTTATCTTGTCCGACTGAATAATGATCCAATGGCGCTCACATCGTCGAATGAAGTACCACTTTCTCCTCAGAAGCGGTCGACGTCGAAAATCTATATCTTGGAGGCCAATCCTCTGACGCGTGTCTTTCCCACTCTGGCTGAGATGGCTCATGCGTTTGTCTTAGAAGCCGACGTCCTGCATGTCTGGCTACCTGTGTATGAACAGGAAAAGGGTGATTGAAGCCGTGTCTCTCCTAGTGAGCTCGTCTTGTCCGGTGTTTGTTTCCTCGCCGTCAGCTTGGAGGGTGGATTCAGGATGGTGTACGCAGGCCCAACATCCGCCTCAATCATGGACAAGTCACTAGAATGCAGGCACCACTACTGCATAACCCTAGTCCGCGCTATTTGCTGCTGTTGAGCGCTGAGATGCAGGGGATAAGTTTATGTCAATAGCCTAGAAGTTTGTGTCAATAGCCTAGAAGTTTGTGTTAATAGCCTAGAAGTTTGTGTTAATAGCCTAGAAGTTTGTGTTAATAGCCTAGAAGTTTGTGTTAATAGCCTAGAAGTTTGGCATTAGGCTAAGCGCTGAAGAAGTCACAACTGGTCATTTCATAATGACTATATGTTCACAGGATAAATCACAGGCTTGAGGTAAATGTGGAGATTTATCGATAACCTCTATCGATAGAATCTTCAAGGGTGCTTAAAGTGGTGGTCTTCTTGGCCGTCTCTTGGGTCTTGGGAATGCCGGAATCGCATCCCAGGCTTCATATGTAATCGAGGCTGAGTAGAGAGGAAGAGATCCACAAGAATAACAAAATGTATCGCAAAATTTTCTCTTCTCTAAGCATATATCCGTCATAGCTTCACATGCAATTTCTTGCCTTGGTAGGATCTGCCGGTTGCGTATCCGTCATTGCCGCTTTCAATCCAACTTTGCCATGACTTTCCATTAGTCTTTCCGAACCGAATTCGTGTAACTGTAAGACGTAGATGCATTCATCCGTTTCGTGAAAGCATCGTGAGGTGAAACCTTCGCCATGCAAAGAACATCAACCACCATCAACCGTCTCTGGCAGATCCAGCGCCGGGGAGTCAAGAACTTCATCTGTGAGACCATGCGCGTTGCTGTCTTTCCCGGATTTGTATTTCCTTGCACCCTTCTTGTAGAGATCTGGGTCTAACGTTAAATCCGTGAGACAAAGCCTTTGTGTCTCTGCGTGTGTTACTGTTGGCCGGAATTTGAGGCTATATATTGTCCTAGTTAGCGCTGCCAGAAGGACCGGTCTTTTTGGTGCCAATTGGCGTTCATTAGTTACTCTCACCTCAAGCAGTTGATTCGGCCCGCTCCCGGGAGCCTTGGATTCCCGAATGACGTAATTACGCGATTTTAAAGAATTTGTTTCAAATTGTCTCCTTAATGAGCGTCTTGGATGGGCCATGCTTTCCGGTATCACTAAGTCAGGAATCTTAAACAACTATTACTAACTCGCGTGCGTTCCGTTCACTACGATTTGTAGGCACCACATGCACTTCTATTCTATTTAGCATAATACCTTCTCACGTTAATTCATCAGCCTGACCCATGCATATAAGGCCTGTTTATGGATCCGTCCTTGGCTTTTTCACCTTCATCTCTGGTCTCCGGTGCACACAATCGATCCGGAGCAGAGCTAGCTTCTTTACTCTACCACCCTTCGCTAAAATTCCGTCCAAGAGCTTGAGCCAACGTCTGCATGCAACCGCAGCAATACACCCAACTATACACGTCCCGGGGATGAGTCCAAAGAGTAACCTTACGAGTCATTTATCTCTTGTAGCAACTTCCACTATTTGTAGAAAGTGGTTACAGCCTCATGACCACGCCAAAAACTCCTACTGTAACAAAGGCAGCAACTCCATTGGCTTCGAATAAAAACACCTTCGGCGGGAATTGCCCGGCATACAAGTCAAATGACCGATATTTGCAGTCTCGCTCAAATAATGCAGAACGACAACACTTAGTTCTCAAATTACAATTTCGGCGCAAGTCGTCTAGAAGTAGAGAGGCAACTAATGTATGCCTACGTCGGCATCGTTGGTTCTCGTTATGGCCGCCATCTGACTGTCTCTCTAGTTAGATTTAATCGCGGGATTACTAGGAGACCACCACTCATTAGTCTGGATGCCCTGCGGGCATTTAGAACAAGACTAGTGCAATAGAAAATCGCAATGGAATTAACCAGCTTTCACTTTCGAAATCAATAATCTAAGCCAGCAGGCGGGCTTATACGACGTCTGCTAGCCTAACATTGGTAATAATCTATCCGTTTTCAACGACGCTAAGCCCACGAAATCTCCCGATTACGATTTGTACAAGCCGAACAGTCCGACGGTTTATACCACTGACTCCACTCAAACGCATCCTGCAGATCATCCATCGCCAGCCCGCAAACATGCACTCGAACCGGCGGTAGCCCTAATTCCGACCGCTCTTTCATCTTGTCGTACAATCTCCCAACAACTAGTCTCTCCAGTTTTTCACGCCAGGCAGAGTACTCGAACGAGAGTGTGAAGGAACAGTAGTTAATAGTGAGCTCGCGCAGCACGGGCAATGCAGCGAGAAAGTCCGTCCCAGCATCGCACGCGCGCATCTGATCCATCGCATAGCTCGCGGACACCAGCTTCTCAGTAGGATATAAAGACCCCAGTTCAAACTCCTCCTTCTCCACCTCCACCACCGCCATAATTTGCGCCTCTCTAGCCTCATCCATCAGCACCGGCGCCACACGCACCGACCCCGTGCGGTCTTGCATGATGTCACCCCAGTGCCCCGCGTACAGCTTCCGTAGCTTGCTGAGCGCGGCCGCCGGCAGCGGCCGCCGGGCTATGACACTGCTCGACCAGAACCAGCTTGCGCGCAGGGTGAAGGCGTTGTGTTTGTAGAAGATGGCTTCGGCTTCGGCTCTCAGGGTGCGGTTGGTGCAGAAGAGCGCGATGTTGATGCGTGGGGATAGCTCTAGGTACGTATCGGGGAAGGCCATGCCTAGGTTCGCCATTTCGCGATTGAGCCGATTCCATTCGAGGCGGCCGAGTAGCGCGAGGCGGATGGGAGCTTGCTCTTTTCGTTTTGGCCGGGAGGAGGCGGAGTCGAGAGGGACGAGGGCGTGGTAGTATATCAGATCTCGCAGCTCGCGCGGGAGGTCCATGAAGTTCTTTCCGGGGCGTTCAGATAGTACAGAAGGGTCCTCAGATTTAGCTGCTGGAATGGTAATGGAATGAACGGCGTTGCTCTCTTTCGGCTCCGGTAATGTCGTCGTCGCCGTAGTGCTTGAGACTTCAGGCCGAATCTCATGACTAGCAGACTCCACGGATTCGACCTTAGGTCCGGTTAACGAAGGGTTTACAAAAAGATTCGTCTAAGATCTATCAGTTCATGCTATATGTGCTTGGATGTTATTTTATATATACTGTATTAACCCGCTTGTTGCCGCCCCGCTGCCGAGAAAGTGGGGTTGCTGCGGTACGTTTCTTTGCTTTAGCCATGGTGAAGCTAAAGTAGAAATTAATGCTAGAACTGTTTTATGAAGCTTATATTAGAGATATTGATTTTTATGATACGTATGGGACATCCCTAAGTCTGTGTCAAAATGGAGATCCTGAATGAGAAGTCTCTCTATTAACGGTGGCTCTAGGGCCTCTAGGCAGCAAGGTAGGCAACAGGATTGAAGCCTACGAAGTATTCAAATCTAGTCTTGATATAGTCAAGCCACTCGGTAGAAATGCTCCACCAACGAAAATTTTTATCTCGGACCCAGGGCTCTTCGGCGCCGAAAAAACAGGCCGGAATGCGGCACTGCGCAAGCCTCATCAGCCGATGTAAATAACAACAACAACATACACCAGCCGGCTGCATAATTGTAGAAGAGCTAATGGGCAGATAACCCAGTATTAAATGTATATTGTTTTGTTTTGTGGCGTTAAAGCATAAGATTTGGTGGTGTTGAGGCATGAGTGCACGGTGCCGCAGTCCAGCCTGTTTTTTCGGCGCCGAAGAGCCAGGCGATCATTACCGTACTGAATCGCGTAAAGCACGGGCCCGCGTGGCGCACGCTTTTCGGATATCAAAACCCACAACTTTTGAAGCTATACAATTATATATATACAGTAAAATCATACAATTTTTTGTTGTAGCACTCAGGGAGGCTTAGAGACTTAATTGGTAAAGATAAATTAATTACAATAGCGCTTTGGGAGCTTAATTTGCCTTATACAGCGCGACCTGGCCAGTATTGGCTCGACATCTACAATCGATGAGAAATCTATATCTATATCCTCCTCATCCTTAGGAGGTATAGGAGGAGGTGTAGGAGCCTTCTGCTTGCCCTTCTTAGCTTGCTTAAGGTCGTTTTTTAGTTGTTAATCTGCTTGCCGGGCGATTTTTACCTCCTCCTACGCAGCAGCCTTCGCGCGCTGCTCCTGTAGGCGGATATCCTTTGCCACTGCCCTTATACGCTTCCTCTCCTCCAGCATGTGAGCCTTCTCAGCCTTCTACTCCTCCTTGCGCTTGGTCTCCTCGTCTTTTTAAAGCTGCAGAGCCTTCTCCGCCTCCTCTTTTTGTATTTAACGGTCTTGGGCGTCCTAAACTTTGGATAGTGACCAGAAGGTGGCTCTCCTATTGTACTGCGTAGGAGCTTTAAGTAGCAGAGGCTTGCTACGCTATTGGCGCTTCTTCTTATTTATAAGGGCCTCCCGGAGACGCTTATTTTCATACTGGAGAAGATTATTGCGTACTAAAATTAAGTGGATAGTCTAACCAAGCTGCCGTGCTGGCCTATTATATACGTCGGCTACTACCTTGCGCAGAAGTCGCTCAATTTTATGCCAATCTAACGCGCTAAGTACTAAAGTAGAGCTCTTACTTAATAAGGGCCTCTCCTTTTCCTTAATATTAAAGCGGTTAAGCACTTGCTGGGGGTTAGGGGGCGATAGTCCTATTACCTTAAAAGCCTTAAGAATTGTCTTTTCTTTAAAGGAGCTCCCCTAGGCGTTATAGAATATGCGGAAGAAGTCTCTCTTTATAATAGAGGTGAGGCCCTAGCAATTATCTATAAAATTTATAAGCTCCGACAAATAGGTAGAGCTAAGAGGCTTAAATAAGCAGATATTAAGAGGCTATAGCGTATAAGTTGAATAAGGAGGATATATAGCTAGGAGGATCTTATTTTCGTTATAATACTATATAAACTCCATTGTAACGTGTAATCCATGGCTATTAAGAATAAGTAATCGATATAATCGCCTTGCCTTTACTTTTATTTCGCGATTAAATACCTATTTAAGCTATACAAGGCCTAGCTTATTGTTTATCCATCCACTAGGTAATAAGGTAAAAAAGGATTTATATACCATAGGGTTAAAATATTATAACTAGGTATCCTATATATTGCCCAACAAAGCTTAATAAATAAGCGTAGGCGTAAGAGTAGTACCGTCGGCGCAAATACAAGCAATTATTGTAATCCACTCGCGGTTACCATCCTATATAATCTGCTTAATCCCCCCTTTTTATACCGATATTGGGAGAATACCCGCTTTATTTTTAACAGCACCCTAATAAGGAAGCCCTTCTCATCCATATTGTATATATGGCGAGGCTATACGTTGTACTGCTTAATCTTTTTACGCAGGAGCTCGAAATATAGGGCGTACTTAAAGGCTAAATTAGCTCGTTTTCGTGCAGTATCTATGCCGGAGGTCTATCGCGATACTAGGTCGATTTTGTGTTGGTTAATAAAGCGCTGCGCCTACGTCCTACCTGCCTCTCTACCAACTATTTCTGATGCGAAATTTCGTATTATTGTCTTGAAGGAGGTAGCCCTCTTACGCAAAGCTTATTAATATATAGTACTAGCTCTCTTTCTTGTGCGTCGTTAAGTAGGCGCTGATTTTCGCATTTTTCTGTATAGGTGCCTCGCACACCCCGGTAACGGCGCGACAGCATACTGCGCTTAATACCATATTTTCTAGCAACCTAAGCGTAATTAGGCTTTTCTCCAAGCTTTAGCGATTTTAATGACTCCAGGGCGAGCTCCATCGGGTCCATATTGAGGTAATTATGCGTTGATCGATTTTGGAAAAGTCGTGCGCCACGCGGGCCCGTGCTTTACGCGATCCAGTACGGTAAGCTCGGACCCCTGGAACTCGGTTACAGTGATCCGCAAAAGATCGTTTAATCGCGCCAAGCCCACGAACAGCCCGCATCGCACCCCACTAAAATTTGTATGAGGTTTAATGCTAGCTATTAAAGACCTAGCAAATGTTAGCAAATAGCTGTAAGTAGCTTAAAATGAAGCTTAAGTCTAGCCTAATTAGTATAATTATATAGGACCTTCTGTAGTATTTTCTATGACTTCTGACAGATATAATAAGCTAGCTAAGCCGCCGACCCACGCATTAACGCATCCTTCTAAAACATTAAAAAGCGCTCCTATTTAATATTAACGCCCTCTATACTAGCAGCTAAGAGAGTAAAACCTAGGGTAGCGCCTTAGCCTCCTATACCTGTTTCCCCGCCTCTACGCCCTAAGGTATTACCGTTTATGTTATTACCTCCAGCGTCTGCTTAGCCCTTAATAGATATATATGCAGAGAATAATAACGAGGGAGAGGAGAAGGTAGAGGACGATAATATAGAGGAGCCGCTGCTGGTAGTAGGTTTTGTAAGTATATAGAAGGTATTTAATGGAAAGGAGGTTCTACCTAGGACTTAATTAGCAATATTAGACCGGAATATACTCTACCTAACTATAATTAAGGCTTAGAGGGAAAAGCTCTTAAGAGATCTCTTACTATAAAAGTTTAGAGTTTAGCGGCTTAAGGCGATTGCCTTATATAAGAACGCGCGAGTTTTTATTAATAGTAGGCGGTTAAGGGGTTGTTCGGTTGCAATCCCTTTATGTGGTAATTTTTTTATAAACTTTTTGTATATGTACGCCTTATCAGCTAATCTAGAGGCTCTATACCGTATAGAGTTGGTGTTAAAGCCTCTGGTTAGTGCGGTTGCTTAGCAGTAAGGGTGCTAGCGCCTTATTGACGCCGCTAATTAAACTGTTTAACTATACCTTATTTGACGTATACAGCACGTCCTGCCTTATAACCTTAAGCTAGTCCTTCACCGGCTTATTCTTATTAATGTTAAGAACGCGTATAATGCGGATATGTGGTAGTAATTTAGGGGAAGAGTCTAATGGAGGATTTTCCTATATAATCAGCAGTTAGTTAATAGAGGAAGGGCAGAACCTACAGTTATAACGTTATATATTACGACTTTTTATCTAACTTCCTTAAAAAATATATATATATAGGTGTTTTTAGTGGTGGCCTTCTATAGTATTTTATCGGCATCGCAATATTGACGTGTTTGGGTGAGGTTTGCTAATAAAATCACGCTAACTAGGATGCCTGGAGCATGCTAACCTAGGCTGGAGCGCCTAAAATGCCTAATACGAAAAGTCCGTTCTGCTACACGAAGGGATATGGAGGCCTCAGATTCCATTTTATAATGTGTTAATTCGGAGTGATTTTATCTGTATAGCCTTAAAATTTTAATACTCCTCTTACCGCTTGTAAAACGCTAGAATGGCACGCTAAAATATTGGCAATTTTACTGTATATAGCTTCTGAAATGGAGCTCTTGGTGTCATTTCAATATGGAGCTCTTAGCTCCTGTTACAGATTTTAGGTCAATATTGAGGCTTTATATTTATACACGTCCGTGCAACCCAAAGAGCTATAGACGTGTGTTAAATTGGGAAGGAACGCGTTCTTTCTACTGGACTTTTAGTTTATATTTAATCTGACAGTTTTACAAACAAATAATCCCCCCTATAGCCATACTAATATAGCTCTATATTTTATAAATAGAGGCCTATTTTATAGCCCTATTCTAGCGCTATAAAACAAGCCCTTATTTATAATATGCGGAACGTTAATCCCCTAACGTAAATTTTAACCTAAGTTTATAAGTAAT
>Ga0307515_10001191_pt1 | contig 59527 bp, 69 predicted proteins | sample 17_EM_MG_FD_194513 | JGI IMG/M metagenome (GOLD analysis project Ga0307515, IMG submission 194513) | Populus trichocarpa ectomycorrhiza microbial communities from riparian zone in the Pacific Northwest, United States - 17_EM | ecosystem: Host-associated > Plants > Roots > Unclassified | place... | reverse complement strand
TACCATCTGTGGCCAGATTGACCGTATGTATATATATAGAGATACTTAAATAATTCATGCCATATTATGAGGTAGCGAATCTTGTGACTGTAACAAAGATGAATATGATAGACGAAATGCCTTGTGCTGAGGGAACCCTGCGTGTGGCCTCCGGACCGATTTACAATTTGCTGATGTACCCAATGAACCCATTCCGACGTATGCTCACAGTTGGCCACAACGCCACAGTGTTCATTTACAATAGGATACCGACAGAGCGAGAAGAAACGGCGAAAGCGCGATCGGACCGAGATATGCAACGCCACGCGTCATATTGGCGCCGGGCGCGGAGTAGTCTTCCACCGGGGTGTCTGTGACAGCTCTGACGGAGCACATCCACTCCGCCGGAGCCATTCCGCCCGGACGGTAATGTTTTTTGCTGATGACATTGCCGTGATGACGTAGTTAATACTCCTGTGAGTTAGAACTCGACTATCAATGGTAGAGGCACATGATGATGAGGTGGTTCTGTATGTAAACTCCAAAGCAGGCCGTGGCAGTCTTAGAAATTTTAACAGTGTGAATCATCCGATATATAATCAGCAGTACCAACATGCAGGAAGGACAGTGATAACATGCTATCAACGATCCGAGCCATCTATGGATACCTATTGACCTTCTCAACCTGGCAGTTAAGCCTCTACTTTGTTCCCATGTATTATCAATAAGTTCTGCATCAAAGTCAACAAGGATGGTTCTCCCTTGAACTCTATAGTTGTATGTTCGTATTTCAGTTCTATACCACGGATGCATCCATCACCTGAATCTACTTGCGTATTCTTAGCACCTCCGTTAAACCAAGTCATCCATAGGAAGTAGAGTTACCAACAAGTCTCGGAAACCCGCCAGCGGTCTGGGTTCGGACCTCTGAAACAGATCGGTTCGGTTACTGCCCTATCCGCAGACCTGACACGCGGCTTCTTCGCGGGCCAAACCCGCACTTAGACTGGCCAACCTGCGCATTTTGCCAGGTTTGGCTACACCCCTCAGTTCCAATCCCTGGTCTGGTTTTCGAGTATTTCTATTTGAGGTTGCAATCAGATATCCTACTGCTAATCACTCAATATCGACTTTGGTACATCGTTGTCCTTTTCTGATGTATTGGCCACCTTTATAATCAAAAACAAGGGAGACCCGCTCGCAGCCCCGGCTTAAAAATGAGAGTCAATGGCGTGTCAAAGATTTCTGGTCTTGCATCTTGGGTAATCTGAGTGGCAATTGGATGCAGAGGTTCATAAATGTGTTATAGGCTGAATTTATAAGCAAAAGAGAACACGACACACTCCCTGCCTCATTCTGAACATGAGTATCAATGGAGCATCAACAATGTTTGGCCTTGCATCATTGTGAATCTGCGTGGCTATTGGTTGCAGACATTCATCAACACCGTATAGGCCACCATTATAGCCGAAAGAGAAAGCGACACGCTCCCTGCCCAACTCTGAAAGTGAGTGCCAACAGCATGTTACAATTTATGGTCTTGTATGTGAGGTAACTCATCAGAGACTTCGTCGTTGGAAAGCGTTCTGAAACCATTAGCCGCCTCAATGGGCAAAAACGCAACTGACGACATTGCTACTTTCTCCTGAAAGTGAGAGTCAACAGAGCATCAACAATTATTGGTCTTGTAAGTCAGGTAATCAAAGAGTGACGTGGTCGTTGTTATACATAAGCACAGTACAGGCCAAAGAGAATGCGACACGCTCCCTACCCAATCTTGAAAATGGGCGTCAACCCAGTGTCAATGAGTTTTGGCCTTGCATCACAGTGAATCAAAGCGCGATGTGGCCGTTAATGACTATATACGAAGTTGTGACCGGTTTTATAGGCGAAAACTCTCAGGATCACTGAGTTGCAGCTTTCAGAAATAATTGAGTCGTGATTGTCTGGGAGGCTGTCTCGGGAACATCCATTGCATATCTGGCTCTCAAGGCTGCCAACTCCCGGTTTATAGATGTCTGCGATCATTCACCACTTAGATTACCCAACATGCAAGCCAAAAAATTGTTGTCGCTCGGTTGAAGCTCAGTGTAAAGATGGGGCAGGGAGTGTGTAGCTTCATCTTTGGCTTATAAAGGCAGCCAATTGAATGATTATGTATAACAACAATTATTTTGGGTTTCAATTACCGTACTTGCATGACCAGTAATCGTTGGCGCTCCGTTAATGCTCCTTTGAATGCATTGTTCATTCAAAATCTGCTACCAGAAATAAATGAGTTGATAATTGTTTGAACGCATTGGTTGCCTTTCTGCCTAATCGGGACTTGTCCCTGTGGCAAAACCAAGTCAAATAATCTTCTTGCGCTGGTTGGTCTTATTCTATTCAAATATATACATCTTGCCAAATAAATCAGTTTGCCCACTATACTTCGGTTTATTAACCAATATTCACAGGCGACAGTTCAATATTCTCTCATAATATGTCTCTAAATGAAATCCTCCGTCAAACTACATAAAGAACCTGGTCACAATACATTGACCCATTCTGTCCAACTTTTTCTTGATCCCATTATTCCTCTCCGTTTCAATTGTATTGACCACCATCAGGACCTGTTCAGCCTGTATCTTGGACCTCCGTGGTGGCCGAATCAATCCGGGAACATGTGGTGCAGCACTCACATCCCACTGCTCTGGGGTTTCAGAATCTTTGACACCATTTAATAGTTCTATGTCAGATTGAGTATCCGCCTCCCAGATGTCTTCGCTGTCATTTAGATTATCCAAGTTACCATTCCAGTCAAGCCAATTTTCACTGTCTGAAATGCTATCTGGTGCGCTATCCTTATCACATTCTGCAGGATAGCGGTCAACTCGTTTGATTCAGAGGTCATTTGCGGACAAAGCTGGTGGTACAGGTGATTCTTCCGACAATTCAAATGCAGCCGCGCCTTCATGTTCAAAGTTCGACTAGGACGCTTTGACCATCTCTGCAGCATCTGAAATGTGTCCTACAGCAGTTATTTGCTTGTTTTGAGTGTGAGATTGCTTCTGTATAGCACCCAGGTTTTGGCTGCCCTGCCACATCTCCAAGAAGTGGTGGACCTTGGCCATTCTGTGCAATTTCTTTTGCTCTGCCTCTCCCTTCATTTCAAAGTCACTAGCTGTGTTTGTCGAATCCAATGCTGGGTTATCACCTGCCAAGAACCCGTTATTGTCTCGAGCAAACTGCCTTATGATGACTGTTTCGCAAAGTCTCTGGACTGTGGGGTTTGACTGCCTCCAGCCGACCACATCTCACCCTAGGGACAACCTGGCCTCCACTCCGACACAATGTGATAAGATAGAGAAAATGTTGTGTGCCACAGCAGAGACATTGGTGGACTTTGAGTGGGTTTCCTCCTGCTGACCCCACCATTCTGTGATATCGGGGATGCAGAATGGACTGCTAATGTTGAAAGCGTCGGAGTGGTAATCATTATCATTCGGATCAATTTGCCCTCAGTTCTGCGGTAACTCAGGCAGTCAATTGAAATAGAGCCATGCGGTTGTCAGTAGGCATGCTGTGCGATCGCTTCTTCAGGGTGTCATTCTGGCCACATTTTTTGGCATTAAGTAATCTTCATCCTCGCTGGACAGATCATATCAATCATACGAAGATTGACCAGATACTGAAGGCATTGCGGAAGACACAGGATTGGTGCTCAGGACACTTCCGGGTTGAATGACGGGCAGAAGTCGATGTATGGCATGGTAATCATTCTCTACCCACTTCAGAAATGCCTCCTGGTATTGGGTAGCATACGAAATCTCGTCCTCAGGATTAATATCCATTCTCTTGTCCCACTTCCTAAATGATCGCAACTTCCAGAAAGGATCAAGGATATGTACTGAAATGAGAAGCATACCTGCCATAAAAGTAACTTCTATATAATACTTGGACAGCTTTTGGCACACAAACTTCACGGCGAACTATAAGTCTTGCTTTCATTGCATCCTCTTCCTCGCTAAAGCTTGTATAACGCCATCCATATGATCGAACATGTCATTAAAAACTGTGATAACATGATGCAGCGTGACTGCATGCCGTTTCGACATCAACAGGGTCCAGAACTGGAATAGCCTTACAACTTCAATGACATCCTCAACGATGGTCCATATATCCTGTGTTGTAAACAGTGGCCAGTATTCACCGTATTTTCGATTCTTCAGCCACTCGCGGGTGAATTCTGGTAATTGGTAGGCCCGCTCGAGCTACTCCAATGTCGAATTCCACCGTGTCTTCACATCCAACATAGATAGTACTGCAATTCATACTTTGTCTTTTAGATAGTCAATGAACTCATTCCAATGCCCAGGTGTCAGCGTAATCAATACAGCAACCATTCTCTCCTACATGAAGGTCACTATCAGGACTTTCGAAATATGTTGAAATACGTACTTTCTCAATTATCCTGGCTAAACCTGGTCGCATGGCGGACATCTTGTTGATTCTAGCACTGCCCTTCTTTCGAAGTCTCTGACTCTTCCCAATGTCTATGCATTCATTCTTTCCAAATTGCGGATTGTGCTCATGGGCTTCCCAAGACTTGATGCGGCCTTTCACACCCACACTGCATATGAATGCACATAGAGCAAGCTGAATGATGTACGCCATGCATGGTATGGGGTTTCTCAATGCAGGCCACTCGATTCCGGAGGCCTCAAGCGTTGATCATAATTTGTGAGTCATCCAGTAATTTGAGGAAGCATTATCAGTTGTAATTCCAAGTAAACAACCGTCAGTATAATCAAAACCGTCGAGAACATCCTTCAAATGTACGGTTAGCCATGCTCCACTATTTGACCCTTGACTTACTATCCTAAATAACCTTGCAGAATAGGAAAAGAAGTCGCCATCGACCTCATCGAAAGCGAGTTGTCCTTCTCATATTACCTAATTTCAATCCATATAGTAAGCAATGAGAGATGATGTGGCTAGTTTGTTTGTCGATGTCCACCCATCTAAAGCTGAACAAACTTTCTCTCTTGATGGCAACTGCTTCTTAATTGCATCCATGGTCAGTTTGTATTCCCTCCAGAGAATGTACCTCAATGTGCTGGCGGCGGGCAGCACGAACACACTGCGTAATGCATTGTATGACCGTCGTAGCTCTAGGTTTCATATATCATTCCATGCAATATGAGCTGAAACAAACCCTAACATGAGGTAGAGATTCCAGGTGTCTTGGTGAAATTTGGCTGTATCAAAGTTCTTGGCTGCCAGTTTGGAGCGTTTTCTCTGTCAATTCAGTCAATATAAATACAACCTAAATGTGAAATATGAATTTCCTTTGCTAACTTACAATTGCGATTCCTCAACTTCCTTGTCTCTTCAGTAGAGCCAAAGCTATTGCATCGAATGTTGATCTAGTCAATTCCGTAACTTCTGAATCTCTTGATTCATTTAACTCTGCGATGTGCGCTTTTCCCAGCAAGTGATTCTCCATTGAGCTGGTCCCATGTTGTGATGGATGGCGAAGAACTTGATGACACATGTTACATATGATGCCAGGGCTCCCAGTCTCCTCAATTGCACAGTGCAAATAGAAATGCCATGCAGGCGCGTGTCTAGAATATTTCCAAGCAATATATCGCTTCGTGCCCACATTCATTCAAGCACACCAGGCATCAAGAATGATTCGTAATGTAAGGTAACTCAAATCATGAATAAAGACACGTTCATTGACGAAGATATCATAACCTCTAGCAACAAGGTATTTCAAGGTTTTGAATCTGACATAGCGGTAGTAGTTTGAACACTGTGTAATTTGACTTGAGAGACTGTCAAATGATATGGTATTGTAAAGTAAAAAGCTGGTTCTCAAATATTGACTTTAGAGCTACACGCAAAGAAAAAGTTATACCTGTGAGACATGGCATGCGTATTTGTGGAGTTGAACACAGGGACATACCATCAGCAAAAAATATTTCCGTCAGGGCGGAATGGGTCCGTCAAAGTGGACGCGGTCAGTCCGAGCTGTCAGAGACATCATGGTGGCGTCTTACTCCGTGCCTGGCACTAATATGACGCGTCGCGTTGCATATTACCCTCCTATCGCGGATTCACCATTTCTTCTCGCTCTGTCCGTCTCCTTTTTTGAACGAATACTCTGGTGTTGTGGCCAACTGTGACAATTCGTCGGAATGGGTTCATTGGGAACGCACTTGCGTCGGGATTGCAATGGGATGGGTGACGCCGCGAAAACCTCACTTCGTGTTCCTTCTACCCGCGCGGAAAATGCAATTTTCACTTTACTAATCATGCACATCATTTGAAGTCACCAGATCTATGTGGCTATTGACAATCCATCGCTGGTTCCGTCCGTCTCCTGTCTTACTACTAGTAGGTATCTCTGGAATTACACGCGCTCAGCTGACAATGGTACCCACGCTGAAATCTTGCAAAGCAACGGCTACCAGTGCTTTTCTCACTTGTATTGATTTCGAGACGGGATCCAAGTTACCCGAGTTATCAGGCATTTTGGTGAGCGCCCGGGCTAACTAGTACTCACCGAAAACTCCATCCACATTCAGGAGCTTGATTTTGGATAGTTGTTGCAGTTGCCATGGGAGACAACCATTCAGCGCAGGATATCACCTCCCTGGTTGTTGCTTTACCCACAGCCAGTCGTTCCATCGGTCCCCTCCGCGCCAGCTCAGGCTCCCTGTGCATTGACAATTCTGAGATATGTGTTCACCTTCTAAACCCTCAACTTGAGCCTTAATACCATGGTAAGTACAGAGCTCCATTGCGTGCAGTTGATCATCCGATATATACATCTTGTGACGACTCATACGCTTGATGAACTCCCGTGTGCATTGTAAATTGTCACGCGGTGTGATGCATCTTGCATATCGTCGGTGAATGCTCTGAAGTCTTTGATCATAGCGTCAGGATGCTTTCCATCACGGCAGTTTTGAGGTCCCATGAATTCGGGATTTGCATAAGACTGGGAGCACAGGGGGGCAGCCAGATCAGCACCGGAAGGGAGGACTTTGCAGGTGGCAGAGCTGTTCTCTCGACGCTGAGCAAGGGCTTGGAGTTTGAGCTCTCTGATTTTGAAGCAGAGAATGCGACGCTGAAAGGTGATTACTTGCGGCAGGTAGTTGAGATTGTGATTGGAGGCGTTCCAACCGTCCTTGAGGTTTGTTTAATGTACTTGTTCATGCCACTCGGCAGAATACGGTTGCAAGGATCTGTATCGACGATTCTGTTCAACCCAGTGTGACAGCAAGTGGATCTTCGGAATATTGAAGTCGGCAGCACCCTCCTTGGAAACATCTACCTTGTGGCTGATATAATCCGGCCTGGCGTTGATTTTGCGCCGTTTCTTGGACGTTGTCCGAGCTTCAGCATTTTTTCCTCTTTTACCTTTCGCTTCTTCACCAGTTCCGTTCTCAGGGCATTAGCTTTGGCCTTCGCCTTTTTACCAGCTCGCCCAAGTAAAAAAACATCTTTGAAGGTGTGAAAACGATGCAAGGTGTTTTCCATGTAGCTCAATGTTGCATCATCATGAGATGTATATCGAGCATAGATATAAAATCCTAACAATGCCCATGCGCACTCAATTGCGCGATCGAATATGGGACGCTGAGCGGGGCTTCCTCCTCGTAGAGACTGGGTCACAACACCAAGCAGGTACCGGCCCATTTTCTTCATCTCCTTCCCATACCATTGAGAAACTTCTTCATATGACTTAGTTTTTGGTCTGAGGTCGTGGTAAGCAGGCATCGATAACCATATTGCATTGTACTTGTCGAGCCATTCGTGCGTCTTCCTAATAAGAAAATTCCACTTCTGGAGGTGGTCAAGCATGCCGATTTGCATTGTATGGAGGAGGTTGGGCTTCTGGAGGTCACTCACAATACAGGGAATATGTCAAAACACTTTGAATCCTTGGTGAACATGGCGCGACAGGAGTGCGGTATCGGCTGACTTGGGTTTGGCATCGCTGAGTGTTCGATATATGTTGTGATCCCGCCGGGGGTGTTGCTTGTCAGGAGGGACATAATCTCCAAGTTCGTTCTTTGGACACTCGCACCTAAAACAGACATGCCGTTCTGGATGATGTAGGTCGCTATACTCAGGGCAATCCGCCAGCCATGCTGCTAAAACCGGTTTGCAACGCCTGAAGTTGCCATTGGCACAGAGAACTTTGTATTACCCACTCTCGGCGCTGGGATTGTGTTGAAAGGTGAGAGGCTGGGGTACCTGCCGGAGGACCTCGTTGAGCACTTCTCGGTTCGCTTGCCGTTGCTTATCAAGCTGCTTCGGAGGAATAGTGCAGTTCTTCATCGGACTCGGCAGGAGAGTGACCATCATGACACTGTGTGTTGAGGGCATCTGGCGGATCTTCAAAGATAGATTGCCAATGGTCATATATAAAGGCTACTCTTCCTTGTCGCCGAATAAATTCGAGAGATGTGTTCCGTCGGACATGAAGATCAACGGAAACAGTGTATCCCCCACTCTGAGCGTTGACTTAACGTCGGTTAGCACGTCATCACCCTTGGATATCTCTTGTTACCTGTCTCTACCACCACCAGTCCAGAGTATGCATATCGGTAGAGAAGCGTTTCGGTGGCATATCGCTGTTGAAGCAACGCTGAGGCGCTTAAATACGATGCTCGGCGTAGGCTGGCTTCCGCATCAACCATCTCATGCTTTTGATGATGTCTCAATTGCACTATTTGATAGGGCGATGGTGATTGTCATTCCATCTCATATCCTCGAGAGTGTGCAGTTCCCACTCCCCCAGAGCCTAAACAGCTAGCATGCTAGCCACGAGCTTCTGGAGGCCATCCCTGTTGTTGAAGCTTGGGAAACGCCGAGTGGTGTTTGCTTCCTTGATCATGTTGTCATAGTACGTCTTTATCCCCTTCTTGATGATCCCACACTGGATATATTTGTACTATTCACACGTGGCAAACAGGTAGTAGAGATTGTGTTGAAATTTCGACTCAAAGCAACCCTGACCGTCGCGTTCCCATGGCTCAGCAATGTAATCGCTCAGCAGAGCACCGGCGACGAGGGATATTTCTCTACATGGCAAACGAGGCGGCGGTATTTGAGACTGCGAGTTTGCGACATTTACAAGGTGTTCGAGGTAGGGAAATGCGTCGAAGTCTTCGACTGGATTTTTGTTAGTGTTGAATTCACCACGCTGAGCGGGTTCAATGCATCAGGGCGTGCTGTGAATAGTCAGATTCTTCTGGCATGAAACTTGAAGGTGTTCAGGATGGTGTAATTCATTATGTTTAAGTCGCCAGCTGTCTAAGGTGAACGTCTTTCTGCATGAAAATTCGGGGCAACAGACAGGGGTATTCCCTGGCATTGTCGATGACATGCGAGGAGTCGAGAATTCACTTTAGAACGGGATCAAAGTTGGTGCTGGGCCTGAGCACTCTGGGGTGGGTTTCAGCTCAGCTAACTTGAGAGATTTATTGAGCCACAACACCATCACAAGGAGGTTCCTTACACGCCAGGAGTCGCAAAAACAGTGCATACACGATGTCCCTTAATACTATGAATAAAATCAAAAATACACCCTGAGCAATCCAACAACCTTGTGACATGTGTAATAATCAATGCCTGAGATAAATAGATTAGAACAAAGAAAACGAACAAGCCCATAACCCCTCACCCAGACGAGTGGGAATACAAAAAACCCTGAGCGAACAAAGCACCTCCACGTGTGTCTTAATCAGTGCCTCAGATGAATAGATTACAGCAAAGGAAACTCACAAGACTAGAAACCGACCCTAACCCGAATGCACGCCTGCTGTGCATGGCGAGGACTGGTTGACTCCTCCCCTACCGAGGCATCCAGGAGCGCCTCAGGGCGAGGGACATCGTTGAGAGGGATATCGGTGAGAGGGACATCGGTGAGAGGCAAATCGGTGAGAGGGACATCAGTGAGAGGGACATCGTGGAGACGGACATCGGGGAGACTGTCGCCGCCTGCCAATTCGCCGAGGAACTGCCATTCCACATCCACATCCGAGGAGTTTCCGGCTGCCTCAGCTTCTCGCATAGTTGGCGCAGCTGGGCGAGGTTTTTGCAGCGTTACACCACCCGGAAACTCCAGCCCACAAAGAGGATGAAGCACCTGAGTTCGTGGTTGCGGGCAATGCTCTGGGGTTCGTGGTCGTGGGGCAGGTGCCGAAGGTAGTGGCCGTGGGGTATGCTCACACATTTCCTGGCCATGCTGAGGTAGCACGGTTGGCTGATTGTCTACTATGGTATCTACATCATCAGCTAATGTATTTACTATCTCTCCCTGGCTAATTGTCTGAGGTTCTTTGCTATCATCCTGATCCTCATCCTTATCCTCATCCTCATCCTCCTCTTCCTCCTCATGTTCCTCCTCATCTTCCTCCACTTCATCTTCCTCGTCTTGATCGTCACCATCCCATTCGATATCCACATCGCCGTCTGAATCAACGCCGTCCGGAGCATCCACATCATCCTCCATGCGCATATACTGATCAGACTCATTTTCTGAGTCATATTCGCCGTCTGACTCCTCAGTAGAGTCAGTATCATCATCTAAGGCAATTGACAGTGGGCAATGCTTCCGGCTGTAAATATACCCGCTCAAGATAGCCCTCCGTGTCCCATTCCCCTTGCTCCCTGTAACTTTTCCACCGCTCTGTGAGCTTTCTCCTCTTAGGGTTTGTTTAACAATACCTTTCCCTTTCCCGTTCCAGTTCCCGTTGCCATTGCTGTTCCCCATCACTTCCACCGTTGCCTTCCACTTCCCCTTCCCGTCCTCACTCGCCTTCTGTTTCCCCTTCCAACCCTTTGCTTCTTTCCTATTCCCGTTTTCTTTCTCACCGCCCTGTGTGTCCTCCTCACCATCGCCATCATCACTGTCATTGCAATCACCAGGACGGCTCCTTCCACCACCCGGTGCTCTGGGATCCACCCATTCGTCATCATCATCATCCTCATCGATTATCTCATCCCAATTCAGTGGTCTAACGGCCAAAATGTTGCCTTCGTTGTACTCCTGGCAGCTTGGAGGCTCAATCTTGGACCTGAGATCATCGCTACCGTCACAAGGGAAACGATGGCCAGTAGATTTAACCATCCCCGAGCTGGTTGTCTGCGGATTGGAGCGATCGACTTGATCCCTGAAGGCATGAGAGTTGTCCCATCTCCAATTGTTCATTTGGTCGTGGGTTTTGGCAAACATTTGCCCCATATATGAGCGGAAGGCTACCCACCACTCCCGAAAAGCCGAACTCCTGCACCTGCGGTTCGGCGAAATCGGCTGGATTTGTCCAAAGTGGCGAGTCGTGACTGGATCATAAAAGATTAGAACATGCAAGATGTCCCATGCCCTCTCATCCTTGACGCCGCAGACATTGTATATCCGGATGAGTTCACTGATGAGTTCCAAGATGAATCCCTTCATACGGTCCCGATCCTATGACAGGTGTCGATTTATAACTGATGTTGGCATCTTGACCCTAGCCTTCCCCATCCCTTTGCGGCTGCCCATTGGTGCCATTGCTGTGGGTTGAAAATGAATCTACTTCCGAAGCATTAGCATTATGATACAGTTGCATGTAGCGGAAGGAAGCCCAGACGGAAAGTACAAAGTTGTATAGGTTATCGGGTGTGTTTTGGACTGAAAGATATTGTTTTGGGCAAGTCACGTGATGTCGAGATAGTTCAGAAAGTTGACGGGGTGTATTGACCTGGAGGAGAAGAGAAACGAGGTGTAGGCGGGCAGACGGGATTTTATACTCGAGTTCGGGCGATTTCTTGGTTCAACTGGTGAGATCTGATTCTTTTGATTCATATCCTGCGTTTTGTTGTTTTACAAACACAAAACGGCCCAGCCTTCATCTTCCACAACCTCCCGGCACCTCACGAATGACAACCCTCCAGACGAGGTTTGGTACTCACGGTGAGGCCAGTTTACAAAGCCGGGCATTGATTTTGCGTTGCATACCAATTTTACCGCTCTGACCACGTGCATCCCAGAGCAAACAAAGTAGTTCTCTGTTTGTCGCAACTGTGCAACCATCCAACATGGCTACCAACACGCCTAGCAGTGGAAAAAGCACATGCAACTGATGTCATAGGATAGAGAATATGTCGTTATTCGATTTGCAATGCTTTTAACTCTGCCAAAGGAGGATTTCTACCGGGAAGCTGAAGATATACACAATCGATGGTTCGAAGTACTGTGGTAAGAACGAGTGGAATACTATGATAGTCACGCCAAGAAGGCATAAACACCCTTCAAGCGGTGCAAATAGACCTCCAGACCTTGCTGTAACAGTGAATATCGATGCGGAGTTTAATCTGAGTTTGATCTGATCGCAGTTCACCCCATGATTGAATGCTTTTCAAGGGATCTCATCTCCGAGTATCGTCACAGGTGCAAGTGATTTAGAGTCTAGCGTGGTATACACTGCGCCTCCCATGTATTTCGAATCCCTCCCGGGTCGCTCAAATAGGACACTACTCCGCCTGCCGTTGCATATTCATCTAGAGCGAATCATTCCTACATTTTCAACATCGAACTTCTATATTGGACTATGCCTTCCCAAAGATCTCACCCTGACACGACTCCGGTCGTACGAATTGTACAGAAACAACAAAAGGCTAGGCCTACGGGGAATTCTCACCTTCCCCCTGCTAAGAGATGCGTTTCCGCACCGGCTGCCGAGAGGGATAGCTCTCAAGGAGGGAGTTCCGTAGCCTCTCCAATCAATGGTCAGAATTCCACCCCCTCATCTTTGCTGAACAATTCTGGCTTGGTAAATGTCACTCAAAGCGTGCCTTCCACCCTGTCCGCTACACAGCGACGGTCAATAAATACTCCAACCGCTCTGCTGGGTGCAAGCAGTCGTAGTACACCAGCAGCCAGAGGAACCTCACAGGCAGACTCAATGCATCACGCTGTATCCAGCCTCGCATCCGGCATTGCCAGCACTCCCACTCCTCTCAGCAGTCTTGAATACCTGCCTACCCCCATCCCTAATCCAGAAGCCCGCGCGATCATTACAAATCCACTGCCAACCCGAGCTATAGAAAGGAATCAGAGACAGAGGCAGTGGCAATTGGAACCGCAGGCGGTGTATACACCTCGATCAATGGTCTCCGCCAGTCGCAGCATCCATCGATTCGGTCACTCAGACATGACGGATCGTATATTTGGAATGCGCAGAGTCATGGAGCTCTATATGTGGAACAGACTGCCGTTCATGAGCGCATGTGACTTGGAGTCGGTAAGTTAGGCAATGTGACGTGTTGCGAATGCATTCGCTGAAGCCCCACACTGGCAGATGATAGAGATGTACTGGAACACTGCTATGCAGCAAAACAACATTTGGTCCATCGTATTCGAGGCACGCACAGAGGAGATCTTGAAAGAGGTATGATGAAGCAACGGCCCAGGTTGGATATTACACACTCAAACTGGTACCAGGTTCGAGCACAAGTCGACAAAGTTAAATCCCATTTTATTTAATCAGCAAGGGATGATATAGCATAGCTATATGGTCTCCACAGCTTTGAATCCAACGCAGAGTGTTTGGAATTCATTGATTCCGTTCTGGCTGACAATAAGTATCTTTTTCCTGTGGCAGAGCATGTGGAAGGTGGTGTACGCAGTCCAAATCCAATGCAGACAGTGTCAAAAGCTGCTACCAAATAAGCAGCGTCCACTTCACTTCCTGGCGGAAGTAATCGCAGGGTTAATTTACATCAAATATTGTCATCGGGCGAACAACCGCGGTGAGTATGCTGATGGATTGTATAATTCCACGATCAACGACAAGGACGGTCATATACCCTCGCCACTGATCAAGTTTACCTGCACCGCGTTGCGCCATGATCTCCTGGCATGGCAAAAGAAGAATGGTGTTCCTCCGAAAGCTTCCAAGTCAAGGCTGAAAGCAAAGAGACCTGATCGCTTGAACGACTTCAACTACAAGAATGACGGTGGTATGAACGCATGCTGCCACGCCGCAATGGGTCGCAAGTTGTTAACTTCACCTGGCGTTGCAGACACGTATACAATCTTGATGAATACCTGGAACACGCTACCGGAGAGCTACCAACAGAGGGTGTTGACAAACACTCATGCTACAGTCAAGCGTCAGATCCAACAGGCGGAGAACCCAATGCCTGCCGAGGTCATCAGCACGGAATCAGTCCATGTTGACAATCCTATTCATCTTGACTATTTGACCTCCGAGGTGGCGCTTGAGGAGCCTGAGATCGGAAGCACTGACCCAAATATCCCAATAGACAACAATTGTATGGATGACGAACTGCATTTCAGGATGCCAGGGAGCAGCAACGATTACGACGATGAAGGTGATGAAATTGACGAGAGCGATGCCATCCCCACCGCCAGCTGGCAACGACGGGCTGCATTTGAACTCGAGAGGTTTCAGCTGGGAACCAGTGATGTTGATGGGTATGAGGGCGACGACGATGCGGTTGTGGATGCGGAGGAAGAAGCATCACAAGCCGATGATGGATCAACACCGAATTTGCAGGGCTCAGGGCATAGTACTAGAGAGTATGAAGATTGGAGAGTAAATTTCAGACCTGTAAAATACGATAATGGCAAAGCAAATGCAATGGCAAGTGATGTATCCGAAGCGAAGACTGTATTGTAATAACTGACAAGATCTGAAAGTTGAACATATATGGGAGAGTGCGGCATTCGATACATGGCAATAGCGAAGAGGTAAAATGTGGCACTCGGCCGGAGACAGGCTTAAACAGCGCTAGGCGTTGGGCAAACGGCTACAGCGTTACTGGAGCCCCTGCCAAGAGAGTAACACATGTGTTGTTCTGACAGGGCGTATATGACACCACATTGCGTGAGTGTCCACCGGGAAATATACAACGCAACGCTTCGCAAGGATACGAGAAATGCTATAATTGCCACCGCAGGGTGGGTATGCAACTCGACCCGTCGCTTACGCGACGGGTTGTGTTTTAGTCTCTGTCAGAGGGTACGAGGCTCGGTCAGTTCCGTCAGTACCGGCAGGAACACCAGGGTGTTCCTGACGGAAACTAGGTTTGTTGCTGATGACAGTGAAGACTGGCTGTTAATAACTCCATTTAAGATCTCTGCAGTGCAATTTGTTGCTGCGCAGCTTCCTGAGCCGCCACAGAAACCGATGACGCTCCTATGATGCTCATTTTGAGGAGGCGGTTCCGATATCATCACCATAATCTTTGCCCAACATGACGGACGACAGTTCGATTATGGGTTAATGCCGTTGCATAGCACCCTGATCATCCAAGATGCAATACCAAAAATTGTTGACACACTGTTGATGCTCATTTTTAGGAGGTAGTGATATCATCAGTAGCATTTTTGCCAACAAGGGCGGCCAATCCTTTAATATAGAATAACACCACTGCAGAGCCATTTGATTACTCATGATGCAAGACTCAAAAAGGTTGACGCTCCGTTGATGCACAAAATTAGGAGGTAGTAGTGGTATCGTCACTAGCATGTTTGGCCATGGAGGTGGCCAATACTGGGATTATGTGTCTATGCCGGTGCACAGCCCGGTGATTATCCAAGATGCAAGACCAATAATCGTTGAAGCTCTGTTGACACTCATTTCTAGAATGGGGCGAGGAGCATTTTGCTTACCTTTTCACCTATCATGATGGCTGATACTTCCTCTTTGGATGGGTGCGACTATGCAGCCCTTTACTTGCTGAAAGGGTAAGACTATAAATCGTTGAAACTCCGTTGATACACACCTGAGAGCCATACTATCATTCATTGGGTGCTCAACAATTGTTTGCAAAATACATAGAGTCATTATTGACAGCCAATATATTGTTTCTATGTATAATCATTTGCATCCAAAGGCTTCAAGGCCTATCAGTTTCTGAGCCACCAGTCTACACGTCATTCGAACGAGGAATGAGCTAGGTCCATCGCTTTTCAGTAGTGTCGGCCGGCAATTTACAGCATAAAAATCCATCCACCAGTTTTTGATATTGATTGCCTGACTTTCACACCATGCCTTATCCAGCTCATTTGCCTTGATTACCAGGACGTACCATAAGCAATTTTCAAAATCTCGACAATGTGCAGCAGGTCTGAGCAGAGAGTTATGTAGTTGGATGCATGCGTTAATGCAGCATGACGGTTGTTGTTTACCTGGGTGTGGATTGTGCATTGACTGCTCCTTCCATGAGTCGTATGACATCACTGACTTAAAGTTTGTTGGTTTAACTTTGTCTTCAATTTAGGTTTTGCTGTCTCATTTGACGGTAACAGGCAAGCAGATATAAAGATCATTGGTTGTCTATGAACTTGACTTGGAGTCTGGATCATTCGCATGGCCTGTATCACCCTTGCACACACACTGAAGAATTACCATGTCTCACGATTTGGTCAGTGAAATCCAGAGAGAGTTGACATGTACCAAAATAGGCACACGAACTGCTTTTACTAGAGATACGTCCCCAACATTACCAATTTGGCCATCTAAACCCCCGATGACGCAGGAGCCGTCAGCATGAATTCTTCTGAATCTGATTTCTATATGGTAATTAGCTAGGGATGCTATATGTAGGGGTAAAAGCTTATGGTTTCAACAGGCTTTCCGTTCACAATCTGTGATGAATTAGGCACCGCGTCATGCAAGAGAGATGCTGTGAGGCTGTGCGACAGTGCTTTCTCGGAACCCAGCCTAATTTGACTACATCCTTGTCTTGAAGTCAATAGAGGCATTTGTGATTGTCCAGGGACAAGATCAAGTGCCTCCAGGAGCTCTCCAAATGTTGTCAGCGATGGTGTGACTGCAATCGTGTCTGTTTGGGGCTTCACAACTGCCAGAACTTTCAAATTAGCTGTCCTGTACTGCATAGTCATGTCACAGAAGTAGTTGACCGCATCCATCGATCCCGGTTGCCTCACTTCGTCAAGCCTCATCTGCTTCTGCCGAACAGTCTCCATGCGGTGCTGTATCATTTTGGAGATTGTACTCATCACCTAGCCAGGTTTGTCAACTTTGCTCAGCTTGCCCAGCTATGTTTCTTCTTCATCATCTTCCTCGACTCCCCCAACCTCCTCATCGTTGGGACTTACCAGATCGCTCAGACAGTCTCTGACAGTATTCAGCATGCCCTGAAAGGTTTTTTCGGGCTGTATGGTTGTCGATCGTGCCTTCGCAGCATTTCTCATATCTTCCTGCTCTTGCCTAATTGCAGTCTCTGTGCATTGAACTCACTTTCTTGCCACAGCAGTCTCTCTATCCACATAATCCTCGATCCATTTCACCTTCTGTGCGTTGCATAAAATGTTGGTTTCTCAACTTTTCACCGCCCTCAGCTTCTTTTAGATCGTAAGCTGCGCAATGCTCCCAACAATCGGACCCTTTCTGCCTCCAAGCTGCTCTTGCCTGCATTCGCTTGATTACCTCAGCATGTGGATTGATTGGTCTATTTGCCGTATTTGCACGCCGCATGTGGCGAAAGTATCTGTTTCGGCGCATTGACCCTTGTATCTTGTGTTGACCTTGTTGTTGGGTGAGATGTTGGATGTTGCAAGATATGGACCACATTGAGGCAAGCTGCGTCTTTTATGTCAAGGTTGGTAGGTTTGATCAACTTGAACAAAGCAAAATCTGGGTGTTGACAGTCACTTCATTGGTACAGGTGATGCTAACCGTATATCATGACTTGATGGTTAGCGTGGGATTCGTATCAGAACCCGGCAATGTCTTGAGACAGACATCACCAGACGTCTGTTTTATATCAATCAAACATGAGATTTCAGCTACCTTTCACCACGATGCATCCTTGCAAACAAACACACAACATCGGGCTGACTTACTGTCAATAGCGGCACTGTTCGAATATTCCGCAGCTATACACCGCAGGATTCATCTTGAATACAATCTGCAAGTTGGCCGTCACTCATTCCAGTTTGACTTGTTGCTAACTCTATATTCCTCAGGATATCCCACATCATTTCATTATCATCTTCCTCACCTTGCCACAACAGCAAATCATGGCTCCACAAACACCTCAGCTAGGTGCGATTGGATGCGAATCGAGCCGAAGGACAGGAGCTTCATCCAATGCGCCATCAGCTGAGCCACAGCAGCAATGGAGACCCCAGTGAGTCCACCGCAACGCTGCAATTGCAGCCACCGGGCCCCAAATATCACCCAGGACCCACATTCAAACACGGAACTTACAACCGGAAGTTGAAAGAATATGAATCAGCATTCCGTTGGATGTGAGTAACTCCAGATCGAAGTAGATGGCAGTCAACTACCAATATAACGTACAGCTACTGTACATCGAGAGCTACATATCCAGTATATCACTCCCTGTAGTAGCAGACCTCCATGGTCGACGAAGTCATTTGTCCGCACTGACCGGAAAATCGAACATCCCTGTGTTGTCAGTTTTGGGATTGCCGCATAAACATTTCGTGATAAACGTCCCGGGCAGTGGACAAAACAGGCGTTAGAGACCTTAGAGGAGGCTACATTGTCGTATGTGGTAGAGGTAATGGCCGAATCTCACGTTTAGAAGTAGCAACTGATTTCTTGCGGGTCTTCAACCTGTCAGCTACTATGGCAAGGTGAGGAGGTTGGGTATCGTTAGAACAGTCCGACATGCACCTTGCCTTCAATGTGGCCAAAATGGCCAAAGATGTATTTTTGGGCGCCGCTATAGAGGAAATGCAACGAGTAATCCCGAAACCTTGCGCCGAAGTCCGAGAACAGAAGAAGCGAGGCGATGAGTTTCCTTGGCATTTAAGGTGAAGGCTGCAATAGAAAGACAATCGGCAATGGTTCATGAAAATCAAACGGACAGCTGCCTTCCTCGTCAAAATTGCACAGCACGGAATCGACAGACACGCCTGCGGCGCAAAGGAACAGGTGCAGCTGCTGCTGAACTGGCTCCACTTCCGCCCGGAATGCCACCCCCGCCACCTGCTGACAGTGAGGGAACTCAAAGCTCCGGAATTGAAGGTGTGCCAGTTGGATTTGTGTATATACATACACCTCTTCCTAACACTCGATTTTTTGATGTCGATGCATATGCCAAGGATCGCATGTGCGATAAAGATTTTATTCCAGATTTGCTGACTGATGAAAAACCATCCGCTAGTTAGTACACTACCTGCTGCGTGGTACTACAACTGATATCAATTTTGCAGATGAAAGCAGCCTTCTGAGCGAACCAGACAGTGAAGACGAGAATTGATAAATGGAAATGGGATTATTCAGTATTATCATTATCTACAATCATCGGACACTTTGCAATATATTTTGAAGGATATATTCATATTCATTATTAAAGAACCGCATAGTGATAAAGGAGAACATACATGAACATGATAGAACAGCTGGCACAAGACAATTACTGATATACTATGCCAAAGTGAATGATTGCATATTGTGGATACACCTGTGGCAAAAAGAGGGTCAACAGAGCATCAACGATTTTTGGTCCTGCAACTCTGGTAAATAAAATGTGATTCGGTCACTGCAATTCATAACCAACCTATTGGCAGCCTTTTTGGGCAAAATAACTAACGACAAGGTTACTGCCCCGTTCTGAAAATATGCGTCAATAGAGTGTCAATGATCTTTGGTTTTGCATCTTGGGTAACCTAAGTGGAGATTGGTTGCACCCATCCATAAATAAGTTACTGGCTGCCTTGAGAGGCTAAGACAATAGCGACATGCTCCCTTCCCCATCCTGGAAATGAGCGTCAATGGAGCGTCAACAATTTCTGATGTTCCATCTTGGTAATCTAAGTGGCAGTCGCTTGCAAACATCCATAAATGACGTATTGCCCTCATCTAGAGGCAAAAACAAATGCGACACGCTCCCTGCCCTATCCTGAAAAAGAGCATGAATGGAGTGTCAATGATTTTTGGTGTTGCATCTTGGGTAATCTAACAGGCAATTGGTTGCAAATATCCATAAATGCAGTATTGGCCACTTCTCGAGGCAAAAACAATAGTTACATGCTCCCTGCCACATCCTGAAAATGAGCATCAATCTAGGGTCTATGATTTTTGGTCTTGCATCTTGGCTAATCTAAGTGTCGGGTTGTGGCAATAATTGATCTGCAATGTCCTGGCAATCTTTTCTTCCGAAATGGTACATCTCATATGCACTACCACATCATCAACATGAGCGTCAACGGAGCATCACCAAATTCTGGTCTTGCATATTGTGTAATCAAGGCATTGTGCAGATACATGAGTTCATAGCAGCACAATTTACCACCGTTCTAGGCTAAAATACAACATATAAAGGGAACAACACGGATTCCAAAAGAATCGATATGGCAAAATTGAAACCTTGCAAAATGTGATTATCGGCTGCTGAATACGCAATTTTGATAAGACACTATTATCACACCGCAAAAAGAAGAACATTATATGAATCTACTGATGGACCCACAGAGCAACCCGCTGACAACTAGCCCAATTCCGACAGGTCGGGAGATTTGCATTGAACCGTACGCGAGTGGACGGTTCAGGTCGATTGACACCCCGCACTGCCAATTATGCAATCGTTCAGTCCTGACCCGGACCTGGACCTGATGCGACAGTCCGGAACCATTGCTAACTCCAGCAGCGTCAGGTGGAAGGAGATACACGGATGTCTGAGACGGACTGCGTGATGAGAGCAGACCGATGTACAGGGGTATCAGAGATGGATGGAGTGACCGGAGGTATATATTTGGGAGACCCCGGGGTAGATATACTTCCATCTCATCTCATCTAGTATACTCCTCTCATACAACAAATTGCACAATCTGTCTTGCCCAACTTTTCATCTCACTCGCTCTTGCTGAGATTTCGCAGATCATCACGGCTGGGTAGTATCAGATTTTCTCACCATCTTCCTTCATTCCTCGAGGCAGATCCGCATTTTCTCCGAAATTCTCTTTAGGAGGTCACGAGAGGTGCAGCCGAGTGATTATGATGGACTGTCTGCCTTCTTGCTCCGCCGTTACACCACTGCGCAGGTGGCGGTCCTGGGAGAGGTGGCGTCAGTTGTGGTGTCAGCTGTCTGAATCAGTCTGGTGGAGTTGCACACGTTCCTTTGCGCCTCCAGCATGTATGCGGATTGTTCGCTGTGCCAGTGTAGCAAGGAAGACAGCTGTCCGTGAGGTGTTCATGAACCACAGCCGGATGTCTGTCAATTGCAGCCTTCACCTAACTATGCCTGCGAAACTCAACTCCCTGCATCTTCTCTTATCATACTTTCGGGCAAAGTGTCTTGTTCAGTGACTGCGTTTCCTCTTTCACGGCCCGCTGAATCATTCCTTTGGCCATTTTGTCCATATTCATGGCAAGGCGCATGACAGACCATTATAGCTGTACCCGATGTCCTTGCCCTGCCATAGCAGTAGACATGTGCTAAAACAACAAGGAATCAGTTGCTGCTTCTAAAAATGAAATTTGGCTGTTACATCTTCCTGATACGGTTCTGTAGCCTCCTGTAAGGTAATTAAAGCATTGTTAGTCCACTGTCGGGGACGCGTATCATGATATTAGTCAGTACAAATGCCTGAGCTGACAACATCATGATGTTCAACTGCGTGTCCTGTGAGGACAAATGCATTAGTCAATCATGGAGGATTTGCATTAGGGGCAGCGATGAATTGGTCACAAAGCTCTCTATGTATTCCCGCTGTACATTATGTGGTTAGTTGATGGAGTACCACGATATGAGTATATTCACATCCAATTGGATGCTGCTTCGTATTCTTGCTACATGTGGTTTTATGGACAATTTGCAAATGTGAATACTGGGTCATATTTCTGGTGGCTGTGTTGGCATCTTCGCGGTTGACTGACTGGTATCGGCATTGTTGTTCTGTGCCAGCTCGTGACGCACTGGATGAAGCGCCAATCGGTTGGCTTGATTCTGATCCACTCACACCTTGCTGAGGTGTTTTTGTAGCCATGATTTGCTGGTGTGGAAGAGGAGACGAAGATGATAATGAAAAGAAGTGGGATGTCCTGAGAAATATTTAGTTAGCTTCAAGTGAGAATGGAATAAGTAACAGCCAACTTATACTTGCTATTAATGATGAATCCTGCCGGGTATGACTGCAGGTTGCAGGGGTTTCCCACCATCCCGCGATTTGCAGTAAGTCAGTCCAATGTGGTTTGTTTGTTTACATTGATAAATACAGGTTTTCGACAGCCGGAATCTCTTTATCATCAGGAATAAACAGCATACTCTCTGCAGGAACCGACTTCTGGTGATATAAGTCTCAAGACATTACAGGGATTTTACACCAAAGGGAAGCTCAAAATCAGGACATGTTCAATGGTTAGCATTACTATTCAAATTATAGTGGCTGTCAAAATGCAAATTTTACTTTTTTCATGTTCACCACACGTACAAACTGTGACATAAAAGACCCAGCTTGCCTCCCTATCATCTATATCTTGCAACCTCCAACATCTCGCCCAACACCATGGTCAACACAAACTACAAAAGGGAATGCTCTAGGAAAGCACTTTTCACCACTTTCAGCGGGAACATCCGGCAAATCAACAAAGCATTCCACACAATAACATCATTGAGCGGTGGAAGGCAACTGTGGCTTGGAAGAGGACAGAATCCGAGCCCTAGGGGCTTCGTGCAGCTTGTGATCTAAAAAGAAGCTTGCGGCAGAGGAAAGATATCAAATGCACTGTTTAAGCAACAAAGAGCAAGAGAAATGGATGGAGGATTATGTTGAGAGAGAAACCGCTGTTGAAACAAAGGGTGTTAAAGTCGCAGAGACAGTGATTCGGCAGGAGCAGAAAGACATGAAAAGTGCTGAAAACACGGGATTGTCAATCACACAGCCCGAAAAATTGATTGAGGAGATGATGATTGCTATAGGAGAAAGTCTTTGCGATCTTGCAAGTTCTGACAATGAAGAGAATTGGGAAGATGAGGATGATGAAGATACAGAGCTGGGCAAGCTGAGCGAAGATAATGAACCTGGCTGGGTGGTGGCCACAATCTCCAAAATGGGACAGCAGCGCATGGAGAGATATTGGTAGCAGCAGATCGAGCTTGATGAACTGAAACAGACAGGATGGGGGGACACAGGCGACTCCTTCGATGACAGAGATAACAAGTATGGGAGGACCCAATTGAAGATTGTGGCAGTCGTTGAACCGCAACCGAATGAATTAGTGGCTGCACCCGCACCGACAACATTTGAAGTTCTGATGGAGTCTGTTGATAATGTCCCCGGAATATTGCCAATGCCACCAGGGACATCATGACAAGGGAGTAGTCATATGAGGCTGGCATCCGGGAAGCCACCTTCAAACAAAAACAGAATGTCATTTTCAGCCAACGTGGAGCGCAATTCGTCAGTCATTGAGAAATTGAACCTTGTTGAACCCATCATCTTGTAGCCCTGCATACTGCCTCCCTGGCTAGTCACCATTTACGAATGAGATTCGGATGAACAAGTATTGACCGCTCGAGAGTCTCCAGAGCAATACATAGACAAACTGCGATGTTTGACATCAGATCTGTTGCCACAGTTATTCACACATAAGTTTTGCTACGGGTTAGCATTTTCTTCATTACAGTGGCCAAATTTTGAGATGTGATAATTTGTCTGTGTATGTGCAAGGGTTTTGCATGCCATTCGGAAGTACTAGCCTCCAACTGAGGCTGTAAGATAACCAGCTAACTCGATATTGTCTTGCCAGTTAGTGCTCAGTGAGAAAGCAAAAACTATATTAGTGACAAAATTTGCTAACAAAATGTAAATGAGTGATGTCATATGAGTCATAGCAGGAGCGGTCAATGCACAATAGAAACCTGACTGAATGATGCCTGTCATGCTGCATTTGTTGAGGCATCCAACTGCATAACTCTGTCCACAGACCTGGTGCACACGGTCAAGATTTTGAAAATCACTTATGACAGGTCATGGATATTGAGGTGAAGGAGCTGGATGAGGAAAGGTGACAAAGTCGGGCTGTATTCATCAAAAACTACTGGATGGATCTACATGCTGTAAATTGCCGGCCAAAAGCGCAAGAATGTGATAGGGCTATGTCATCGATCACTCAGATACTGTGTATTGTGGCCGATCAGACATTGTGAGGCCATGAAGCTTCTGAATGCAAATAATTATACATAGAAACGCTATATTGGTTGTCCATATGACTATATGATTTGTAGCATACAATTGATGACTGTAAAATAACTGTTAGGATGTATTTAATGTATGCATCAATGGAGTGTCAACGATTTCTTCCAACAACGTCGCTACTATCTCCTACGTATGGGGGTCGGTGGAGCATCATCGATTTTTGTCTTGTGACTTGGATAATCAAAGGGTTGTGCATTGACATTAACCAATAATCAAAGTTATGGCTGTCTTTGTGTGTAAAAATAATGCTCACGATATCACTAACACCTCCTACAAATGTGCCACAACAGAGCATCAACAATTCCTTGACATGCATCTTGGATAATCAAAGGGCTGTGCATCTCCATCAACACATAATCAAAGTATTGGCCGCCTTTATGGGCAAAGATGCTAGTAATGATATAGCTACGGCCTCTTAAAAATCTGCGTCAGCAGAGCATCAATGGTCTGTGTGGGGCTGAGTGACCCACACAGCAACGAACTGCCTTCCATCATGCCTAAATTGAGTTTTTAACCGCCAGTCGTCTCAATACATTCCTGTATACAACTTCACAACTATGCATGCAATGTCTCACAGGTCTTACTTTTTCTGGCTTCTAGCTCAAGGGTCAATATTTAAAAACCCGCATTCAACTCAACAATAACGTAACTTCTGACAGTCTCTCAACCCAAATGACGCGGCTCTCAGATTTGTTACCACCATGTCAGATTCACAATCTTTAATTACGTTGTTGCTAGAGGTTATGATATCTTCCAAAAATGCACATGTCTTTGTTTGTGATTTGAGTGACCTTACTTTACAAATAATAATTGATACTTTGTGGGCTTCGATGAATGTGGGCCCGAAGCATCATCTCGCTTGGAACATATCTGGACATGTACCTCACTGGCATTGCTATTTGCACTGCCGAATTGATGAGACTGGCTGCCCTGCCATCATATGTATTGTTTATCATCAAGTTCTTCACCATCCATCAGTGCAAGGGACCAGCTGAATGGGGAAACACTTGCAGGCAAAAGAGCATTTCGGAAAGTTGAACAAATTAACTGAGTCCAAAGTTTCCCAATTGACAAGTACAACGGTCGATGTAACAGCATTGGCCATATCGAAGAAACAAGTATGTCGAGGAATTACAATAGTAAGTTTGCAAAGAAATTTCATATCCAACATTTAGGTCTTATCTATATTAATACAATTGGCAGAGAAAATGCTCCAAATTGGCCACTAAGGACTTTGTAACTGCCAAATCGCACCAAGACACCCAGAATCGCTACCTCATGTCCGGATATGGTTCCGCGCATGTTCCATGGAATGTAGTATTAAACGAAGAGCTAAGATGGTCATATTGCGCATTACGTGGCGAGCTGTTGCTTCTGTCGGCGAGCACACTTAGTAACATTTGCCTGAGGGAATTCTCATTGACAGTGGATGCAATTAAGAAATGATTGCCATGAAGATATGAAGTTAGCTTAGTTTTAGACGGGTGGACATCAGGAAATACACTAGCCGTAAAGTCGGTCATTGCTAACTACATGGATCACAATGGGGCATTGCTACAAGTACAACTCGCTTTCGACGAAGTAGATAGCGTGTTCATTTCCTATTTCCTACCATAATCAGACAAAATAGATCAAGGATCGACAAACTGGAACAAGGCTAGCTATATATTTCAAGGCAGTTGTAGATCGTTTCGAGTTTATTGATGGCCGTTTACTTACAATGACACTTCATATCACTTACCCCATTTACCCAAAGACTCGGAAATAATTATCGGCCCTTGCGGACTTCGGAATCGAGTGGCCTGCGTTGAGTAACCACATACCATGCATGGCGCACATCATTCAGCTTGGTTTTGGTGAGTTTGTCAACACTCTTGGTGTAATAGGCGGCAGCAAGTCATAGGAAGTCCAAGAGCTCGATCCGCAATTTGGACAGAATGAAAGCATAGACATTGGGAAGAGTCCAAGACTGCAAACAGAGGGCAATGCAAGAAATAACATGGTGTTGGCCATGAGACCAGGTTGAGCAAAGATAATTGAGAAAGTACATATCGCAAGAAATATTGAAAGACCTCTCACTGCACTTCAGATAGCAGCAAATGGTTGCTGTATTTGTTACGCTGACACCTGGTTGTTGAAATGAGTTCATTGACTGTCAAAACACCAAAGTACGAATCGCAGTAATACCAATGGTGGGTGTCAAGACACAGTGCAATTCGACACCAGAGTCACTTGAGCAAGCCTACCAATTCGAAGTATTCACCCACCAGTGGCTAAAGAATCCTAAATACAAGGATTACTGACCACTCTTCACAACACAGGATGAATGGACCATCGTCAAGTACGTGATCGAAGATTCAAGGACATTCCACTGCTGGACCCTGTCGATGTCGAAATGGCATATGGTACTCTGCATCACATCTGCGGTCTACAATGATACGTTCGATCACAAGGATGGTGTGATGCAAGCTTTCCCTCAGGTGAAGAATCATTCGAAGGAAGACTTATCCTTCACTGTGCAGGTTGCCCGACAGCAGCTGAACAAATATTCTTCTGAAAACACTCCAACGACCGGAGTAGATCTCAGTTACGCATATATTCTTGATCGGTTCCAGAAATTGCGATCAGTTAGGAAGTGGGACAAGGGAATGGATATTTACCCAGAGGACAACACTTCTTATACTACCCAATACCAGGACGCATTGCTGAAGTATGTGGTGTATGAAAACTGTGAGAAACATAGACTATTGTCCTTCATTACACTCGAAACAGTTTCAAGCAACTATCTCTCCTCTTCTGCAATAGCTTCTGGAGCTGATCAATGTTCTTGTGATCCATATGATTCATCCAGCAAGGATGAAGAAGACTTATCACTTAAACATATGGCTGAAACGACACCGGAATGTATAGGTCGTGCAGCATACTTATAGACCGCCCCCATGCTCTATTTGAATTCCCTGCTTAGAGAACCACAGAACTGGGGGCAAGTTGATCCAAATCTTGATAATTACCACTCCGACCCCATGGTGATTTGCAGTACATTTTGGTTACCAGATATAACTGACTTGTGGCATCAACATGAGGAAACCCACTCAATGTAGACCAATCTCCCTGATGTGGCTTGCAACATAATCTGTATCGTATGACATGATGTCGGAGTGCAGGCCAGTTTCCCCTCGGGTGAGACATTATTGGCTGGAGGCAATCTAACACAACAGGCATGACCCTTCGGGCAAAAGTCGTGGTAAGGCAGTTTGCTGGAGCCAATAACTGTATATTGGCGGGTGATTACTCAGCACTGGCTACTAAGCAAACTGAAAATGACCTCAAATTGAAGAGTGAGGCGGTGGAAAGATCATTGCACAGAATGGCCAAGGTCCACCACTTTGTGGATATGTGGCAGGGCAGTCAATATCAACATGCTACACAGAACAAATCTCGTGCGCAAATCAAGCAAATGACAGCCATGCGATACATTTCAGATACTGAAGGGATCATCGGAGCATCCTGGTGAAACTTCGAGCATGATGGTGTGGCTTCATTTTAATCGTCGGATAGATCACCATTCCAACCAGCTCTGTCTGCAAAAGGACCTCCCTGGAGAACAATCAAAGGTATTGAATGTCTGGTGAATCAAGAGATTCAACTGTCATCCAGCCAAAAGTGGTCAGGATAGTGCACCTGACAGCATTTGCGACACTTGAAATTGGCTTCACGGCGATGGTGACTTGGATAATGAAAATGTGACCGAAGAGGACAGGGAAGTAGACGACGAAAGTTATGAAAAGTCACCCAATGAAATCGAGGATCCGCAGAGCCCAGCCAACCGGGATGTGAGTGCTGCACCGAATATCCCCGGATTGATTTGGCCAACACAGAGGTCGATGAGAATGGCTGATCAGTGGTTGATGACGGTCACTGCAATGGAAACAAGGACGAGTAATGGAAACAAGACAAACTAGGACAGACTGGGTCAATATGTTTTCACCAGGTTCTATACATTGCTTGACCAGGAATTTCACTTTGAGAAATAATACGGGAGAATAGTGAGCATTCGCATGTGAATATTGGATCATAAACCGAAGAATAGCAGACAAGATCAATCAAGCAGAAAGATTTGTAAGATTTAATAGAATGAGAGCGACCTGTGCAAAAATATTAGTGGGCTCAGCTTTGCCAAAGGAATCAGTCTCAATTAGGCAGAAAGGCATCCAAAAAGGTAAAATAATTATCTATACAATTATTGAGGGCAACAGATTTTGATTAGACAATATATTAAAATGAGCATCAACGGAGCGTCAAAAATATTGTGTCTTGTGAGCAAGGTAATTGCAAAGTGGATTTAGTCGCTATTATGCATAACCAACGTCTCGGCAGCCTTTATCGGCAAAACAGCAAGCAACAGGGTCCCTGCTGCATTCTGAAAATGAGTGTCAATGGAGCATCAACAATTTTGTATTTGCATCTTTGGTTATTTAAGTTGTGATTTGTGGCAATACTTCAGATACGATCTATTGGGGGCCATTTCAGGCAAAACGATGCATGATATCTTCCTTACCCCATCATGAAAATGAGCATGAAAGGATCGTCAACAACTATTAGTCTTTTAAGTCAGGTAATTCCAATGTGATCTGGTAGTGGTAATACATAACGAAAGTAACGGGAGCCTGAATGGGCCAAAGAGGAAACCACATGGTCACTGCCCCATTGTGAACATGAGTGTCAACCGAGTGTCAATGATCGTTGGCTATGCATCTTGGGTTATCTAAGTGGTGGCTGGTTGCAGATGTCAATTAATGTGGTATTGGCCACCTTTAGCAGCAAAAACGAAGCTGGCATGCTCCCTATCCCATCCTGAAAATGAGTGTCAACGAAGCGTCAATGATTCCTGGTTATCCATCTTGGGTAATATAAGTGTCGCTTTGTGGCAATTATTCATATACCAAGTAATGGCGGCCTATTAAGGCAAAACAGTGCATCATATCATTGTTTCTCCGTCAAGAAAATGAGCCTCAACGAAGCGTCAACGATTTTTGGTATTGCATATTGGGTAGTCAAGGCATCACACAAATGTTTGAGCTCATAACAGAACTATTGACTGCCTTAAGAGTCAAAAACACAAAATATAACAGGAAAAACATGCGTTGCAAAATAATCGATATAGCAAACTGCCAACATGCAATAAGCGATTACTGGATGTTGAATGAGCAATTTTGATAAGATACTATTATCAAACAGCAAAAGCACGAGCATTTTATTAATCTACAGATGGACCCGCTGGACAACCTGCCAACAACCTCCCCAATCCAGATGGGATGGGAGATTGCGATTGATCTGTAGCCGAATTGACAGTTCACATGAATTGATGACCTGGATGGCTGATTTTCTGACGGTTCAGTTATGACCCAGACCCGGACCCGAAGCAATGGTCCGCAACCATTGCTAAAACCATTTCCCGTTTTCCCAGTTGCAACGCAGATGTGGAGATGCCACTGGAGAGCAGTTGCCATTAGACAGATGAACTCGGGTGACATTTGAGGCAGAAAGCGCAAATCTTGGACACCGGTGGATTTGTTCGCTAGAAAGACACAGTCGTAAATGGCATTGGCAATTCAGGTGCCAATGTATGGCTCTTTGCCGGTCTGAGGATAGATATCAGAGTTATTCCTGCCAGTGGACATAGGATACCTGCCTCTGCATCTTTCTTCTCACAGATGAATCACTCATTGTTGAGTAGCCAGTGAACCTTACCTTTCCTCTTTAGGACGTTCATCTCATGGAGTTGGGCAATCTCGTTGAGTTTCATGCCAATCTGCAAGACTGCAGTGCTTCGCATGGAATAGTGACATCCCCCCATCTGTAGGTGGTTGTTACCATTGGTACCATAGACAGTCTAGGTGACATGTATAAGCCATGGGTTCAAGTGCCACTGGTTGGGGGACACTGTCATCAAAGTTCCACAATCCATGAGCGATGATCCAGGCGGCGGCAGCCATCCTATCAACATCTTCCGGGAAGGGGTTATTAGACAATCTATTCCGTATGGTCATTCTGGAAGCTTGTTCTGCAACTTTTCAAAGCTGTGGTTCCTTGAACTGTTTGATTCCTCTCGACCACTGTCCTCATTTAGTCTTTTTATACTCCCAAGGTTCCAGATCTGCAGCAGCTGCAGCACGGTTTGGCTGGCAACTCCGAGGGCTTGAATGGAACGTCACAAGCATCAAGGCCCTGTCGATAGAATTATCGCTTTGCTGGGAACTAACAGGACCAGATGCCGCCAGTGACAGGGGATTATCCTGCAATGGCGATGATGGAAGGAGGCCGACAAGAGTCTCGTGGCTGCTTTCAGTAAGGTCTGCTTTGGTGGTGTTTGAGTAGCTGTTGACAAACATCCGGTGGCTGCTTTCCAATGTGGAGGTGTTTGAGTAGCAGAGACCGAGTCCCGGAGAGGTTCGTCATCCATATCCTTGAAAACGTCCGGTACATCTGAGATTTGGTCGTCTGTGAGTTAAACACATGGCAGATTCTATCCCACATCAGCATAGCACCCACGCCACAGGGTATAAGCTTACCAGCAGCTGAGATGAGAACCTAGATGTAGGGCGTGGGGTTTCAGTATACTCATCTTTGCTTCCGGTACAAGGGATTGTTTCCTCGTTCTCCCTATTTCCCTTTTCTTTTTGCAGTCTCATCGATCAACTAGTGGATTTGGCTTTGGCCACAGCATTGCTGCTTGGTCTCAGAGTGTTTCTTCTCGCCATTTCGAAGCCAATGGATGAGGTGTATTGAATGATTAGCAAATGGAGTATGAAGAGGAAGGGAGTGTGTCCTGTGGAGTGTGCTTGTCATAGTGTATGTATCTACTTGGGGTCTGGACCTTCCACATGCGTCAGTGATTCTCCATTAAATTCCACCACAAAAAGATTTTGATCTACAGCTTTATAACAGCAATTCTACTACGCGAACACTTAGATCTCTGTAACCTTAATCCTGGTGGATGCTGATCTTGTTCTAGGTCTCTATAACCAAAATTCTGCTAGGCAAACACCTAGATCTCTGTAACCTTAGTCCTGCTCAATTGAGATTTTGATCTAGATCTCTATAACTGAAATTCTAATCTCTGTAACGTTGTTTCTGCTGTATGAAGACTTTGATCAAGATCTCCATAGCTTTGTTCCCACTGGAAGAAGACTTTGATCCAGATCTCGGTGGCTTTGATCGCACTGGACCAAGACTTTGATCAAGGCCTCCGTAACTTCGTTCCCACTGGATGGACAACTTGATGCAAATCTCCATAACCAAAATTCCGTGAGATGAACTTCATCTGAATCTCCATACTCATATTTCCACAGGATGAGCCTCACAGGCCACTGGCAGTGATGCACAAACAATTGGATAACAATACGATAAGATTGAAATGGATGAAATAAGATATACAGGCAGGGTGAGGAAATCCATGTTACAATATCCAAACGACAATAAACAAATAAACCAAATACACCAGCCAATGGAATACCATTCAAACTTCCAATAAACAGCCCCAAGATACATGACCGGCAGCAAAACCAAACCAAAACCCATGAACTACATTCCAAATGACATCAAAAGCGGCCCTTGCTACATCAGCGGGAGAAAACCAAACCAAAGCCCACGGAATGCCATCCATTAATGCTGATTCCAAAGACACATGAACTAATTCAATAACTAACAGTCTATACCACTAGCCATAGGAGGTTCATCAACCAGGTGAATGCTGTTAACTGCAGTCAGCAAAGAACCCACCAAACTGAAGCCAGAAGCCTACCTCCATGGGCATTGGGCACAGCTTGCGTTAACACAAGGAGCACCACATTCAGGATATTGTCATTCCAAGTAAGCTTGGGCCAAGTTGCGATGTCCTCATTCCGCTCGATAAAGACCATTCTCTCCCAAGGCAAAGACCCTGGAAGCCCACTGGACTTATATCACAGGTCGATATGCATCGCACCACGCCAGCCCAATAGCCTGACGTCCTGCATTTTCGGCCCTCGAATCGTTCTATGTGACCACTGGAAATCCAGAGTCTGGATAGCATCCTCGTCATCCAAACCCTGCAACCGGCCACCAAACAGTCCAGCAAGGGTGACTGCCACAAGAGGAGGGCGAACCAGAGGACTTAAAATGATGAGAGGGCAAACACCAGCTGTGGAATCGGCCGTGGAAGTTGGATCAACCGCGGGCATGGGATTGGCCGCAGAAGTAGAGTCGGCTGCAGGAGTAGGATTGACCGCAGGAGTGCGAATGGAAGGGCCAGGAGTCAAGAGTTCTGGTTGTCCTGAGGGTCCCAGTTGTCCAGAGGGTACCAGATGTCCAGCAGGTCCAGAGGTCTTTGGTTCCTAGGGGTTGGCCCTGGGGTGTCATTGGTCCTCTTTCTTTTCTGCTGGCTCTTTGTGGCCCACTCCTCCAAGATGTGCATCAGTTCCCACCAGACAGCATCCTCTCTGCATTGACCATCCAAATCTTGCTACTTCTTTTGGCTCCATCCTTCCACACACCACAGAACCGGGCACATATGGCACATCCAAAGGCAACCTTGTTTGTCATCATCCAGAAGTCTGCTGACCCCAAGGGATTCTGCATCGTCCTTCCACAATTGCAGCATTCGAGCGCTCTTGATTGGTCTCGATGTGGCCCCAGGCTTCCTCCCAACGGGCTGGCACATCTGCTGACAGCCTCAGGACTATGAGCCATGACAATGTGACTTTCATGGTTCGGAGTGCGCATTGTGTTGTTGTCTAGATGGTCAGGATCAGTAAATTTCCTAGATTCCCGATCGACAACTTACAATGTCCGTCACCAACTGTTTTCGCGAGCTCCTGGGCACACACTCAAGGGCTCTGGTGATATCGTCTTCGGACTGAGTGTCGTCGTCCGCATCAGGTTGATCTGGCCGAACAGCTTCCTGTCGTATGCTGGTGTTGGCTCCCATGCCTTGCCCACCCACCTTCGAACTGCCATTGCCATCATCATCATCATCATCAGAAAGATCCAGTTTCCGAAGTGCCATTTGTTGTTTCTTAATTTCCAGGCTATGGCGACCCAGTGTCTCCACCACCCACCAGACGAGATCCTCACCTCACCTAAGCGAGACCATGTCATTGAGGTCTTCCAAAGTAGCTTCTCAAGAGTAGATCTCAGCTCCCACACCCAGTCTTGGGATATGTTGTGAGCACATATCTGGGGCCTCCAACACATCTGTGTGGAACCGTTCAGTGCCCTCGGTGGTGGTGACGATTGAGTGTGCCCTGGTGTTGTACCATATTCCTCTACATATGCAATAATACTCTCCAGGTAATGATCCACTGTCTCCTGGCTGATATAGGGCATATAATGATCCTCCTGATTCTAGTGGTTCTCGTCCTCGTCATCAGCATCCTCATCTATCTCCACCACTGGCTGTTTGTCCTCTGGCCACTGCTTCAACACCTGCTCCTGCTCTTCATTGCTCTCGCTATCAACGGAGATGGGAATTGCCATCGTTGCCTTTGGCATCTGGACATGGATCGAACAACCGGTTTTGACATTGGTGAACCCCAGCATGCCCTTTGCAGACCTGACAGTGTCTTTATTCTCGTGGTACCTAATCGACTGGTGGCCTCCAGCGCGCTTGGGGTTCCATTGCTCAGGTTTATCAGTCAGTGATGCCGCCATATATAGGCTGTATCAAATTAAAATATGTTGCTAACCCCTGTTCAGGTGGTGATTATAATTTGGTGGCAAGTATGATCATGTAGACAGGGTGAGATCGGTAGCGTTAGCATCAGAGGACAGAGGTTTGGGTGTAGAATCAGTCTGGAAGTGGTAGAATCAGTGGCGTTGGATCGTCAGTCGTTGGGGGTGCAAATGTGCAGCGCATGAAGGGTAAGGTAGATGGAGGAAATGTGTGTGATGGCTAGAGAAAGTCTCTATATATACTACTTGTGAGCTGCGACTGTGGGTATTTGGATAGTAAACTGGATTGAGGAGAATTTCCTATGAACGTCCCAACTTCCGTTGGTATACCACTTCTGTTTAGCCTGTAGAACAATGAATCCCGCTAGACCTTGCATCTCTGACAGATATGTTCTTAAGAAGAGTTGATTTATTGATTTCCGCTCTTCTGGTAAATGACGGAATGCATTTGATGATCCTTGAGACTAACGATAGTGGATTGTTGTCAGCATCCTGTAGACCAAGAGATGTTTGAGAACTACCTGACATCAGTCTGCCGTGTACCTGCACCCACACCCAGATTCGCCAGTAGTACCCGTAACTGACAAACGCGAGCCATCTGCATTCTCCGCCGGCTAGACCTATCTCATCCAGCGTGCTCGAGTCTATCGCCAAACTTTTCGTGCATTGTCAAATGTTACATGCATTGCCAAATGTTATATGCATCATCAACCTTAATATGCATGATCAAATTTTATATAAACAAAGGATATAATGATCGACAAGATGGCTCTTCTTTGTTCAAGCATTCCATTATGCGACACACTGTCTGACCTTCTGACAGAACTCGAGCGCTCTTTCTATAGCCACTTCATCCGACCTACCCCCCTCGATGCACTCCGCGGCTGTCTTTCGGCAGGAACATGGGACTTGGTAAGTGAACCCATCCAACTGACCGCAAACACCCTCTAACCATGTGGCTGACCTTGAGCCATGCCACCAGCATGCAAACCATGGATAAATGCCCTGGACGCACAGGAATGCACATATTGCGACCACATGAAGATGTTTGTCCGGCGGGGAAACCTTAAATGCCATCTGCAAATCAGTGATCAGTGTCACCCGCTGACACCAGCCAGCCATCGACAATGCCACCCGCCCCGTCAATGACTGCACTCACCGCTGCAGATGAGTCCTACAGGAACCCCAGAACCCTATCACAGTATTCTAGCCCATGCAGTGGATGAAATTCCAGCGGAAACCGACTCCAAAAATCACGGCCTCTACCGATGCATCCCACCTACCCATTCTACCGCCCACGAATCCGACACGGAGGAAGCTGACTCCTGAGAACCTCTGATCGACACAGAATATCCCGAAATCAGGAATATCCCTCAGCTGGGAGGACCTTCTGTGACGATCCCGATTACAGTAAGCTCCAATATCATATCAATAACCCGTGGTAACCCTTTCATTGTGCCGAAGACTTCAAACAGGCCATCAGATTCGTTGAATCCCACTATCCCAAGTCAGAAATTCATTGTCACATCAATGAATGTGGATGCAAGATTCCTGAGCACTTTTCCTACACCTCCGGATGGAAGATGCACAATCAAATATACGCGACGGATAACTAGCTGCCAAAATGCAGAGATGCCACCATCCCTACACCGAACAGTTGGAGGGGTTTCTACTCGTTGTGATACCCAGCTAAATATGGGTGGTACCTCCTACACCAAAGCCCATAGAACACCCACATGGTCAATCGACCCACCCGAACCGTAGACGTGCAGGGTGATCAAGTGTATTTCGAGATGAAATTGGCGGACTGGAAGTGGGAGATGCAGGATAGACTTTCCCCGCGGGCAACAATGATTCTAGTAATCTGTGGATCGGACATGATGCACGTTACAGACTTCTCTGGCGCCAAGAAAGCCTGGCCGATCTACCTGACCATTGGGAATATCCATCCCTCTATACAGAACAAACACAGCTACCTTGCGCACATTGTTCTTGCCTATATCCTGGTGCTGCCTAAATTCCAACTGAATTCTGCATCCAATGACTGAACCCCGAGGGATACAACCCACCAGGTGCTGTGTGATGTCGCCAAGATAGTGCTGGAGCCGGTCACGCGATTTCATGAGGAACAAGACATCAATTCTGGTGTTCTATGGCCGTGTTCCAACGGCAAAATACACCGTTGCTAGTCAATTGTTGCATCATGGCTAGCAGATCACGTGGAGCATGCTGACCCTTTGGGAGTCCAGTACAATGCTTGCCCTCAGTGTCAAACTGCAAAATCCAAACAGGGGTTGCTTATTCATCCACCGGGCCTCACACCCCACAGGTGTAGGCCAGCAGTCATCCTGCAGACATATCGGGAGTACCACAATGCCATAACTGCTAGTAACCATCAGGCTATAATGATCACAGAGGACTGGTTCCATTCAGTCAGTGCAAGGCCGGTCACATGTATCTGCCGGGACCTTCTGCATGTCGAAGCCTACGATGTCCACTGGCTTGATACTCTCCATACCCCATACATAGAAATGTTTCTTCACCTAATGGCCTGGATCAAGGGGTTCCTACAACGCCACAGGACAGCCACTGTAATGGAATGACACCTGGGCTGGCATCCCTCCATAACCCGATGGGTATCACTGTGGCAAAGCCTACCGACCAAATCTGCGCTGGAGTGGTAAAGAGATGTGAAATTTCAGTCAAATCCTTTGCCCTGCGTTGGCAGCAGCATTGCACGACCCACTGCCCCTGCACTGAGCGGTCATCCTGAGAGCATTGACCTGTGTTGACTCACTGGTCTACTGGAGTCTTGTGGTATGATACCGAACCCACACAACTGAGACTCTAAACTATCTAGTGGACTATTTAGAGGAATTCCACGCAACTGAGGACGTCTTTACTGCCTGCCGGACATCAAAGGACACGGATACCATCGCCCATGCAGGCATGGAGTACCTGAAGATGGAACTCAAGGCTGAACATGTCATCGAGGATGAAGAATGGGCTGCACTCAAGGAAGCTGTTTCCGGTGCCCAAACAGAACACCAAAAGGCAGAGGACAAAAACAATCTGCAGTACGTCCCCAATTGTATGGTACACAAACATACCAGTTTCGACTTTGCCAAAGTTCACCTCGTGCTGCATTCTGCGGAATTGATTCAGCGCTTTGGACACTTAGTCAAAGGCAGCACTGAAGCGCAGCAAATGGACGATTCAATTATGCGTATAGGCCCCGATTGCCGGATGAATCGCAACATTCCGTACCAATGGCAGATTCTCAACAACTCTTTTTGCATTCATGACTAGTGGATGCAGTGTCTTCACCTCCGGCGGCTGGCTACTGATGGCGACTGGACCTTCGAAATCCAGCAGGCACATCAGATATTCAGACCAAAGAATCAAATTGTTGTCAACATATGCAATCATGAGCAAGTGCGGATAGCGGAGGATTTACCCGGCAGCTTGCGCGACGATGAGGTAAATATCCAAGTCTGTGGGCAGTGATCCCTCAGATGAAAGCGCTTCTTTGTCAAGAATGAGCGTCTTCCAATGTACAACTTTCCACTCACGGAATACATTTATCAATACCATAGATATGACCTTCATATATCGACTGCCAATGGGAGGGGCATTGGTGGGATGCATGCCACCGAATTGAATCTACTTGACATTCCGGTGGACAACATCCAGTCAATCAGCTATTGTGAGTAGTATTACCAACGGTTCAATTTTTGGACCATTTCTACTATAGCGGTTCCAAGAAAACCTGTAACCGGCCGGTTTGGTTCCGGTTTTTGCCAAACGGTTCGCTCAATTAAGTCCACCAATATTGATAAGACAATTGAGAGCTTGGTATGTGAAATATGCAGCGTTGCATGGCGCATCTTTTGGTGGTCACCACTGTTCGATATCTTTAAAACTCAGCAAGCGGCTTTGAAAATACAGTCATTTTTCGTCCGAAAACAAAGTTTCTGCGCCACCGCTTGCTGAGTTTAGAAGATATCACAAATCGGAGACCACCAAAAGATGCGCCGTGCAAAGCTGCATATTTCACATACCAAAGCTCTAAATTGTCCGACTAATATTGGTGGACTTAATTGGGCGGTTCGCTTAGAAAATCGTCGATTGTTGATGTGGTCAGGCCGTTGCCACGCAGACCTATAATACCAGCTGGTTCCAAATATGGAACCATTGGTAACACTCATTGTGAGTCCGCTGCCCATACGGTGTGCTACATGGACCAATGATCGTTTTGCAGTGCTGCGCCTCAGAATGACATGGTGAGGTTCTGCGTAGATGACCCTCCGAATGGTGATCTAGGGGAATTACGCCTGGGGCAACTTGCGGGGATTCTACGGCTACAGGATGGCCTACAGAACACATGCATCATTCTTTTGCGGTAGCTCCAGCTTGAAAACCAAGGGGTTTGTCTGCCTTCCAATGCGCTGAATAGAGTTTGCAACAAAGTTTGCTGTCAGAACCTGGCCGACCTCGTGGTAGTTATTATCAAGTCCATATGGGCGGCCATGCACCTGGATGGCATCCGCAGTGCTGGATACTTCTACGTCAATAATACTATCGACCGAGTCGTATTCAATCGTTTCTGGCCGAAACCACCGCAAGCTGAACGAGACATGCAGACCGACAATGACGATTCTTGGCCAGAGGAATACTGCAGGAACAGAAATGCCAGTGTTGTTGATGAGAATGAAGAGGACGAAGAAGAGGAGGATGAGGAGGATGAGGACGAGGAGGAGGAGGAGGAGGAGGACGACAATGAAGAGTAGGAGAACGTATAGTCTCCATAGGGCATCAGGTGTCCTATAGCTCCAATCCTGCCAGTGGTAACAGGCCTCCAACTCACCCATGATCCATAGCTCGATAGATAGAAATACTTGCCCAGAGGCATCAGTCATGGCTCTCCCGTGATCCATAGCTTGATATGTAGAAACTACTTGACTAGAGGCATTAGTCCTGGCTCTCCCACGATTCATAGTTCAATATGTAGAAAATAGTTGACGAGAGGCATCATTCCTCCAGCTCTCCCACGTTCCATAGCATTACATGTCAACAAACACCGGCCCCGGGCATCTGGCCTCTGGCTCTCCCGCGTTTCATGGAATCTAGCGCAGTTTCTAGTCATCATGTTCAATTGACATAATACTCTCTGCGTCCATGCACAAGGCCACAGGACTTCATGGTGCCACACATGCAATATGGTATGGATTACAGGTCCACAACCAGCTTTTCTATGAGTTACCCATCGCGTACAGTGATATTTCCCGGTGCTGCATCCAGTATATGCTAAACTTGGTATATGGTGCACTAAGCATATGCTGCACTCAGTGTAATGCTGTACTCAGTGTTAACTCATGATCATGGCATGGAGAGATAGACAGGTATGACTTCACTCTATGTTTTGTAATGTTGGTTGGGATGTGGAAGACAAAGTAAGACAGGGAATGAATATGAGAACAATATGGAGGATACAAGTGGAGGTGAGAAACCAGGGGTATGACTTGGCTCATTGGGTTGAGAAGACCCCCTATGGATGCAAATACCCGCTCGATCAGGACTCATACCTTCCGTATGGGGGATCCTTAATTGACTTGTGCATGATATTCTCTTAAGTCGCAGTTTCACATAATGCTTTGCCCCTTATCTTCGCATCTATCATTCTGGTACTCAACGATACCATCAGCTAAGAATGCGAAGTTAAGTTACCCTGCTCTATCTCTCCGTGCCATAATCATGAGTTAACACTCAGTACTGCATACGCCGAGTACTGTATACACTGAGTGTGGCATGCACTGAGTTCTTCATCTTCGCAAGATTGACTGTTTCTGCTTCCAGCCAGTCGCTCATCTCTCATCTGTCAGCTGACCCTGTTATACTCAACTCTCCACATTGCCACAATCGGAAGTTAACCAATATATAGAGTTTCAGCTCCTGTTGGGCCTCCCTCCTGATCAACTGCCTTCAGATTGCCCACCTCCAAGTACTCCTCCAATCTAGATCCGGCTTGGCCTCCAAGGGCATGTCCAATCTCACTCAATGATGTCCTCCAAGTTCCCACAATCTTGGCCTCTGATTTCATCCCCCAACCCACTTGATTATGGCCTCCAAGTGCATATCTGAGCTCACTTGATCTCGCCTCCCAGTCCATCTCCAAACTCACTTTGTCGCCGCCTCGGAGTGCATCTCTCTGTTTACTCGATCCTGGCATCCAAGTTCAACTCCAAACTGGCTGGCTTGTGGCGTGCAAGTGCATTTCCAAACTCACTTGATCATGGCCCACAAGTGCATCTCTAAGTCCACATGATCACGGCATGGTGAAATGATTGAGCTTGAGGGCAGAGAGTCCAACGTCAAAACTCCGCCACACCTCTCACGGCGTTCGAAGGGAATTCGTGAGAAAGAGCAGATCTTCATTGACTAGCATCCGAAGGGGTTGAAAGAATATGAAGCAGTACCCAGCCATGAGGGACCACACAAATTGTGTAGATCTATAAAAGCTAGGCAAGAGTGAGTGGGACCAACAGCTGGGGAAGATAGAGTGTATATTTCGTACAATGAGATGATGTCTATTGTCCCCGGGGTCTCCATAACATATATTCCCTATTGCTAAGTCTATGTCCGGTATACCTGGATCTCCATATGCCCATTGCCTGCTTCCCCCTTCCAAACTGAATGGCGGTGGTGGTGAGGAATGTATTATCACACTACAACGGCCTCGAACTTCATCTCTAAGTGCTCTCAATCGGCATCCCCAGGAGCTGCTCTGATTCAACTCGAGTACCATCTCCAGCCAGATCGACCATATGTATATATTGAGCCAGACATAGATAGATAATACATGCCATATTTTGATGTAGTATATCATCTGACTGTAAGAAGAATGAATATGATAGACAGAATGGCTGGTGGTTATGGAACCTCAAGAGACACTACGATTGAAATATGGCACCAAGTTTCCTACAGAGATGTGCAGAGGTTTTTGCTGCTTTCAATATCTCCTGCAGACCTGTGCAGCTGTCTCAGCTGCCCCACAATTTGACCTTCTCGGAAGTCAAATCTAGGAGCATTCTGAATGCACCTCCATAACTGCAGGTGGTTTCAGGAGCACTTCAGAATGATCATGCAGAGGCTGAGAGCACTGTGCTTCGCTCCACGGGAGGCTGGGAGGATCTGGAGGTAACTAGGAATACTGGTGAAGTCGACCGCAGTGTCTGGGATGATTACTTGGGGCCTGTGGACTGAATTGTATATGGCTGATGTTATTTATGCTCAGTTTCACCCAGTCACATTTGACCAGGTCCAAGGCGTTGGACAGAATATACTTAGTATTCCACTCGATGCATACTGTTGACCATTCTATCGGCAAACTTATTGTGACATGGTGCATGGCCCAGACTGCAATGTCGCAATTCAGCTGATGCACTGGTTGCTTGCCCTAACCTGGAGTGCCAACCCAACTAATGGCTAGGGTGACATTCTTGATATGTTGTTTTAAAGCAAAAATGAAGGAGGCGACATCATCCAAGGTTCATTTGCCCTCCTACATTGGAAGGTCAGATGAGATGACTGAGAAGCCACAGCATCCAGACTGGCCAGGGATTGGTGCTAAGAAGCAATGGTACCTGGATGAGGGTGGGGTAGGTTCGGTGGTATTGGGTGCTGGGGTCGCCCGCACTTCATTAGTCGTTAGTAGTTGAATAACATGTTCAAATGCTCTCAACTCAGATTCAAGGCTGTATTTCTCTGATGAGAGATTTTTGACTTGGTGTAGCAGCAGCATAGCTTTCTCCACCCAGAGCTGTGTGATGTCAGTCTACACCATTGCCTCTGGCTTCGACTTGCGCTTGTCGAGCTGTCTCCCCAACGCAGCACAGTGACAATTCCCAATCTGGAGCTATTCTTCCAACTCAGCATTTTCTTGGTGCGGAGCTGCTATCTGCTTGGACAGGCCTTCTGGGATTGGCTCGGCAGCCTCCAACTTCTGGAATTTGGCAGCCAAGCTATGGTCGAGGTTGCAAATCATGGCCAATTTCTCAGCCTGTTCCAAACTCTCCTAGTGTTTTGGATTAATTATCTACAGTTGGACCTCCTACATAGCGCTGATCGAGTTCAATGCTTGGTCTGGCAAGAGCCCGGGGCCATCATCAATGATCTTCATTGGTTTGTAACATATTCTATTGTGTGAAGATTTGTAGGTAGGATGCCCTCAATAGCTGAGAACTTGAACCTGCTGCTAAACCTAATTGACTCAACTGTGTTGATTGGGTTGCAACAACTGACATCTTGCATGGTTTGCACATCATGCGTGTCATGGGGGTTGTGCCTAGCTAGGAGGACCATGATGACAGACAATTCATGCAATGTCTCCCTCGCGCTGGCAGTCTAGTAGGTTGAACATATATCAAGGAAATTCGACATCGTGTGTTGTTTTTCCTTAGCTTGGGATGCTTATTAGGCCATCATATGTTGAGTGGTAGCATGATTGTGTGCAAATAGCCTCTCTGCCCAGATGGAAGTGAATGTTACTGACAATTGAGCAAACCTCTCGTTAGAACTGACTACTATGCAAGCGTCCTGTGCCGCTGCACCTTAACTCGACCACAGCTACCCACCTACATGGACATTATGAGAACTGCTATCTGATAATCTCAAACTGTCACCAGGTCATTGCTGCAGGATGAATTGACCACCTGGTGAAGCCATATTCCGAGTCTTCAGCAGAGATCCATCTACCAACATTTCTTGAGAAGACAAGATGGTGGTTAATGGAGTATGAAAGTGATATGTGATTTGGAATACATCAGGAGTATGGTTAAGTATATTGAAGGTAGCCGTGACACTTTGCAGAAAGAAGACCTCATATCTCCCATTCTGTTGGCACGAACTGTAGTGTTTCACTGCACCTTTGATCCATACACCTCAGTGTGAGAAAATGAAATCTGAATCACAAACAACCTGCAATTCTGTGTTATATGATCACATTTGTAAACTAGGATGCTCGATTGATGCTCACCTTCATACAGTTCATATCTGTACGGTTTATAGAAGCAATATGATATGATATCTCCAGGAACCTATCAAGAACTATATTAAGTTTCAAGATTAGCACAACTAGTGATTTTACAAATACAATGTGTGAGTACAACCCGCAATGGCATTGAATAGATGGCCTGTAAGTCGAGCAGTAACAGTGACTGCTTCTCATTTAGCTCTGTGTGGATTCTTCATTCTTCTCCTCAGATTCCACCCACCAGTCAGGGATCATTGCTGCAGCATACATCCTATAAGCCAATTAGTTCTGGATGATCATCAAGCAGGCATACTGCTAGCTAGGAACTCACATATTTGTTGTATTTAGACAATCCACCCTTATTATCAGTTGCTCAGAGGTTCAAGGGTAGGTATGAGTCACAATCACCTACACTGATAGAGGTGATCGCAGCTGTACCTGATGAAGTATATAATAGTTCATTGCAGTTGATGAAACATGATACCTAATCTTCTCTGCTTATGATTTCCAGCACATGATGTTCATCAGTTATGTGTGGAATATGATATATATATCCTAGTTTATAATGAAAACTGAGCTTAAGGTGTCTGTATTTTACCCATCACCAGCATTAGGTGGGGTGGGATGCAGCTATGAAAGTGATAAGCTAACCTAAGTTTGCTCAATTTCAAATACATATCCCTGAGCCACTATTCCAGCAACCGGACTATAACGTCCTGAAGGATTATTCAAATTCTTTTGAATGAATGCTATTACCATGTTTCCAATATTGTCAATGCTCACCAGAAATAGGTTTCATGCTTTTGCTGTAAAATGTAATTATTTGATCACAACCAAGTGGAAGCTTATTATCAACAATAACATCCAATATTGATAGTTGAAGATTTATTTTCTGATGGGATTTTACCATCTGCAGGTGGGGATTGACAAGAGCCAGTATGATTCAACTTCAGTTGGTGCACCTGAATGTCCATTTATGCACTAATCATATTCAATGAATGCTCTACCCATAGATACTGTACCCAATACGCCAACCCCTCAAGATACTACCAACAAAGCAACTATAGACACCCAGAAGTCTGTTCTGACATATACCCCTGAACCAACAAAGAGAACAGATTATAGGGAGGTAGTTGGAGTGCGCATTGTGGGAGGGACAGTGTATGGTACAGCAAGTGTATTGCACAGGAAGGATCGCAAATTGTACTGAGAACAATGGAATCCAAGGAATCTATTTTGATCCACAGATGACTTTCAACAGACACAAAGATTTAGCCAGCAAATGAATGTGCCGATGGATTAACATCTGAGGGATAGACAGCACAACTTCAAAATCGAATCAGTCCAATCAGCAGGTACGCTGTGAACAGACCACTCTGAAGTCAGTTTGGGGCTCAGCAATGATAGTCGCATTGAAGATAATTCTCATATTGTTGGAACATCATACTGCTGGGATGTTTTGAAATGTATACTGTTCCACTCAGCACATCTCCTATTACAGGTACACCATCTTGTAAAATGATCGTACCTCAACGCCTTGCAGAGTCTTCAAATATCAAATGAAATGAACACTCATGATTGGTGGTGGGATATACGGGATTAATTACTTGCCAGGGGAACAATTATGCCAGTCATTTGTACATCTGTCATGACTCACTTGAGCAATTTTTGGCCAAATCAGCATGCCAGGTTGCGATATATCACAATTGGTGATTTTTGAAATGATATCCACTACACACCTAAAAAAAATTCCTCGATTCTCATTCAGCTGGTCCAATGTCCCCCACATGGTGCCAAAAATACTGAAGAAGCATGGCATAATGTAGTTAGAAAATTACTGTCCCCACTTGGGAATCTTGACTTATGGGGTGCCAACTTGAAATGGGACTTCCCTGATGGATTCCAGAGGCAATGTTACCCTTGGTTGGCAGCCTGGGTTGGGGATTGTCCTGAACAAGTCATGCTTGCTCAAGTCTCATATAGCTCATGGTTGAAGTGTGCAATTTCTAACAGTGTGCTGATGGGGCATTTATCCTTGTGCCAACAAATAACTCAAGAGATCAGAAAGTTTTCTCTGAGCGTGTGGGGGAAGCTAATCTGGATGCTCTGCAAACTGTTCGTGTTCACCCAATCTCCAACCAGTTTTGGCAACACTCTCTCTGCGATGTGTATTAGCTCTGGCAGCATTCTGAATTTCAGCTGCTGCTTCTGGATTTGGTTAAAAACTTATTGAACAGGCTGCTGACACTCCTGAAAGCCACAAATGTCAGCAATCAATTTGACAGTCGATTGATATTAGAACATCAATATCTGGGCTTGCAGTGCTTTCCTATACCATTGAATTCATTGAATTGTGGCTCCTGGCAGGGAACTGAGATATTTGAAGCGATCAAAGCACTGGCCATGAACTGCACTCCTATTCTTTGCTGCTCCAATGATGACAGAATCACTATGGTAGACATTGCCTCTAACAAAATCATCATGGAAGCAGTCCAGGTATCATGTATAATCTCTATACTTGTTAGCCAACAAAATCACTCTAATCTATTCCTCAAAGCACTAAGTGATGAAATAAGGCAATTTTATCATGAGAATATAGTGTTCGAGAATAGACACTGTCAACCTCTCTGGAGGCCAGCATGGATGAACAGTTGGCAACAGAATCCCATCAGCTAAGAGAACAAATGATTCATAAAATTCGGACAGCTTTGGAGGTCCCTATAAATGGAGCTGAAACCGTTACTACCACACAATGCAGGGAATTTCAGGTGTCCCTGAATAGATCACAACAAGAGGCAACCAAATGGTCCAATAATGATCAACAGAGGGCAAATGAGTGTCTGAAGCATCAAATCCTAAAGGTGACACTCGTTAAATGCCAGCTTATTCATCAATTATTCCAATATCATCAATGACAACAATCGCAGGTAGTGGGGAAAAAGGCAATCGGTCCCAGAGGCATATCCACCACAAACTGTCCACACATAACAATGCTGGCAGTAGAAATGATTTATGTAGTGGCAAACATAACAGCTGTAGAATTTCTGGCTCGGCTCTCTGATGTTGAGACAGAAGGGACTACCTTGAGTATCTCTTATATGGACTGTGTCACAGAATGTCTGGGGAGGGAGTTTGATGGTATCACCTCAAATGAGCAGAAGTGGTTCGAGATTGAATTATGAATCCACTGAATCCCATTTGAAACTTGGGGTGAGGCATTTAGAATTCAAGACCCACAGAAAACCATCGAATGGCATGTATTATATTTCTCAAATCCACTGATAGATCTAGAATGCTATTTGTAATTGTTATTTCGGTAAATGGTTCTGGTGACAATTGTTGAACTGATCGTTCTAAATGGCAATATATTGGCACTGTGAAAGAAGCATATCAATCTAGCAACATAGTCAATTACATTTAACAAATGCTGTAGCATAATAACTGGTGTACTTGTTTTGCCTACATGAAGGTGATACTGTCCTATCTTGCCTCTGAAGGCTCCTACAATTTTGACTGTGCCCTGATTTTAAACCTACTATCCGCAACTGATACATGGCGAAATACACCCAAAGCGCAGCATTCAAGTCTCCAACATTGTCAGGAAGAGTCTTTTGTCCACCCCATATTACCACACGTACATCATTTGGGCACAAAGCATGACCCGGAGTCTGTAGAAGTATCAAAATACCATCGCACAGAGATGCCTCAGTTGATTTCGGAATTTCCAAATTTGGACAGCTATTTGGTACCCAAATTGAAGAGGACTGGGGACACCAATTCAGTGGATTGGTGTACATCAGGAAAAACAAAATTTGCTTCATTAAACTTAATAAGCTTATTGTAGCCACAAACCCCAAAAAATGAAATTGAGGTTTCCCTGACATATGGCATTGCTCTAATGATTCTGAATGTTCAAGGTGTAGTTACAATCATTTCGTGAACCTCAGAAACCTCACCCCAGAAGGTGGAAATTAATCATTTCAATACCTGTTGTACTCCTTCCAGGTCACAAATTCCCAATTGGAAATTTCTGAACCCCAGATTTCCTGTATACGAGTTCTCATTAAACTAAAATCTATCTCTGACACTACAATCTAGGGTCCCACACACACACCAACTAGGCTGCAATCTAAGGGGGGCAGCACTGGAGGGCAATGTGGTGAAATAGTGGAGCTAGAAGGCAGAAAGCCCATCATCAACACTCCGCTGCACGTCTGGCAGCATTCAAAAGTAATTTGTGAAAAAGAGAGTTAGTGGGTGAGATGGTATGATAGTACCTGGGCATGACGATCCATGCAATTGTGTGGATCTACGAAATCTTGGAAGAGCAAGTGAGAGCAAAAGCATGGAAAGATAGAGTGTGTCATTCATTGTATGATGATAAGATGGGTTACTTATGGGATGGAGCGGACGCAGAGGCTGACTCAGGTGTGGGGAGCGGAGGCAGTGGGTTTATATTTTGTTGTTTCTTTTTTGTTTGTTGGTCTATCTGTTAGCGTTCATTTGTCAGCAGGGATGAAGAGAAGCGGGGGGGGAGCTCGGCCATCTAGCCGGCTCGCCCGCAAGTGGAGGGGGTATTAGATCCTGTCATACTCTAAATAGAGTGCATACAGTATGAATAAACAACAACAACAACAAGATGCGTTACCTCTGGATCTCTGTACACCCCCATTGCCTGGTCAATGTTGGAGATACCCCTGCGTCATTACACCATCTTAATGTACTCGATGAGCCGAATCAATGGCGCCTACCGGTGAGTCAACCGGAGTTGATCTGCAAGTGATCGAAGAGGGTCACCCAGGAAGGAGGATCAAGAGGAGATTCAGAAGTAGAGCAGCGAATTGACAGTCAATAATGGACGAACCCCAGCGTCCTTGCAAGGTCTTAATGTACTCGACGAGCGAAATCGATGGCGCCTACCGGTGAGTCAATCGGAGTTGATCTGCAAATGATCGAAGAGGGTCACCCCGGCAGGTGGAGCAATAGCAGATGGAGGTGTAGAGCAGCGAATTGAGAGTCAATAATAGACGTACCCCAGCGTCCTTGCAAGGTTTTAATGTACTCGACGAGACGAATCGATTGAGCATACCAGCGAGTCAATCAGAGCTGATCTGCAAAAGTTCGAAACGGGTCAGACCTGGAGGAGCAGGAAGCGGAGCAGCAGGAAGAACCGTGAATCGAAAGTCAAAGATGGACGTACCCTAGCGTCCTTCCACCAGCTCAATGTACTCGACGAGCTGAGTCGACTGAGCCTACCAGTTAGTCAATCGGAGTGGATCTGCAAAAGATCGAAGGGGGTCAGCCCTGCAGGAGGAGGAGGAGGAGGAGGAGGAGGAGGAGGAGTAGAGCAGCGAATTGAGAGTCAATAATGGACGTACCCCAGCGTCCTTGCAAGGTCTTAAAGTACTCGACGAGCCGAATCGACTGAGACTACCAGTGAGTCAATCGGAGTTGATCTGGAAATGTTTGAAAGGGGCCTGCCCTGGAGACTGCAGAAGCAGTAGAGCAGCGAATCGAGAGCTAATAATCAATGTATCCCAGCATCCTTACACCATCCTCATGTACTCGACGAGCCAAATCAACAGAGCCTACCAGTGAGTCAAGCGGATTTGATCTGCAAAAGATCGAAGGGGATCAGCCCTGCAGGTGGTGGAGGAGGAGGAAGAGGTGTAGAGCAGCGAATTTAGAGTCAGTAATGGACGTACCCCAGCGTCCTTGCAAGGTTGTAATCTACTCGACGAGCCGAATCGATTGAGCTAACCAGCGAGTCAATCGGAGTTGATCAGGAAAAGTTTGAAAGGGGTCTACCCTGCATACTGCCAACGCAGTAGAGCAGCGAATTGAGAGCTAATAATCAATATATCCCAGCGTCCTAATACCATCTTCAGGTACTCGACAGGACAAATCGATTGAGCCTACCATCAACTCACTCGTAGTAGATCTGCAAAAGTTCGAAAGCGGTCAGCACTGAAGGAGGAGACCGAGTAGAACATCAAATTGAGTGACAATAATGCACATACTCCTGTACCCTTGCACTGTCTTGATGAACACGACGAGGCGAATTGATTCAACCTACCTGTGAATCAATTACGGTTGATTTGCACAATTTTGAATGTGACAATGGTCAGCAGTGGAGAAGAAGGTTGCGGTAAGGCTTCGTGTAGCAAATTAACAAATTGTGACTGCCTGGGTGACGGCAATGATGCAAATGAAGGAAGAAGCAAGTCTATTAAGGCTTCAGGGGTCGAAATGGTTGTCAGGGTGATGGGATGATGATGGTGATGGTGATGGTGATGGTGATCACACTGCAAATACAGTTCAAGCAAATGAAACAAGGTTGCAGGGGTTCAAGCTTAGTACGACTATCCCCAAGTGCAACATCAGCAAGGTGCAATCAGCAGTGGGATTTCACATATCAAGCATTCCGATTGGTCATCGCAACGATGAAATATTGCTTCCAGAAACTTGATTGAAGAAAACTCAGTTGCAGTCAATTTCAAAATTTTGGGAAACCTGGCTGATGTTGGCGCATGGGGTCTGGTTTCAGAAAGTAATTTCGCTTTTTGCTGATGTACAGATAACATCAGAATGTACTCCTAGACAGTGTATTGATTAAACTTCAGCAAGGGCTGTTGTACCACCATCAACCATTTCCCAGCCCCATATCTGTTGAGCATCTGGGACTTTATTGCAAGAATGAATGTATGTATGCCAACCAGGAGATCATGCCTGAATCTCGTAACATCTGGGTCCAACATATAGCAAGTGAAGGGAATGACCTCAATTACCCTTTCCAGTGCGCAATTAGTTCTCTTCCAGAATTATATTTCTGCTGAATTCCACTGCATCAGATTCTTTAATATCAGAAGTGCCTGTCCACTGGTAACAGAATGTTGGCCGTTTCTAACAGGCACACAAAAATTCAACCATGGATATTACATCCTCAAGTACAAGAATATGTGGGATCAATTCTAATACAGATCAAAGATCTGCATGGTTGGACTGATTGTATTCACTGTTTTATCTCAGTTGCCATGCAGACTAAAAAGATGCATCTTGAACCGAAGGGAGCAATAGTTGGTGACTCATTGTTGGTGCGAGAGAATGCTGCATATGGCAGAATCGATACTGTATGTCTTGTAAATAATCAGGTGGATCCTCATCAAAATTTAAAATGGTTTGGATGTCACAACTGAACGACTCAGCAACTCTGAACAGCACCGGTGTGACTGTTGCCAAACAACAGCAGCGTACTTAGTCAACGACTCCAACGGTAATCGGGAAGCGGACAGCAGCGATCGATTTCCAACGTCGAATTAGCCTTGGTAGAAAACTCCCAACACACTTGGACCGTCGGAAGAGAGGGGGCGTGTCAGCAGAAATGAATGTGCACAGAAATCCACGCAATTGAGTGGATTCGCAAAAAGTGTTGGTGAAGATTAAAAACAGAGAATTGAAAGCAACTCGGCAACATCGACAGACAGCGACATACGGACAGTCGCATTCGATTTCTGGCCTCAAACTGACCCCAGAATGACATATCCGGAACCCCTGGATGATCAATGAAGGCTGAACGCGAAAGTGATGACAAGCGAACCAGCGACGATGGCAATCCAAGGAGGTAAGAGCCCTATTGGAGCAATGATCGGGAAACCACCAAGTGAGAGAGATATGGATATGGCAGAACCAGGATAGGAGAGAGGCGCGGCTGTGGAAATGTCGAGAAAGACAACACGCGTGATTTTCATGGCTGCAAGTGAGCAGTGGGAGTGGAAAAAGAGTGGGATCAGACTGAGGTGCGAGACCTCGGGGTCAGCGAGCGCACCGGGAGACTGGAGCAGTCGCATGGGGATATGAATGGGGCAGCAGGCATGGGAGGTGACCCAGCTGCGACAAACAATCGACAGGATGGCCAGAATGCTAGAGGCACACATGGCGCGTGAGGAGATGCAATGGCTCGGCAGGAAAGAATGGCTGGACGATAGGCAGACGAACTGGGATAATTGCGACACGGACAATGTACTATGGAAGACGGTCATGGCGGATATGACCGTGGAGGTGCTGGCTCAAGCAGGAATGGGCAAAGCAGCACCGGCCCAGGAAGCAAGAAAAGAAGAAAGAGGCGAGACTGCAAGGCAGGACGGCGGAGGCCTAGAGGCCTCACAGCATGTGGGCGCAACGCCAGATGGAGAGCCAGAGGAGCGCGAGCTGCAGCAGCAACCAAACCCAAACCCAAACTGGAACTGCAACTCAAACAGCAGCCTGAACCGCAAAACGAAACCAAGCCTGAGCCCACGCCCACTCCGGCCAGGAGGTGGGAGACAGTCCAACCATGAACCCGAACCCAGAGTCAGAAGGGGCCCGCTAGCTCACACCCCACCCTGGCGACTAGATTGAGCCTAGCAGAAAGGCACCTAATTCCAAGGTGAGACGAGACCGTGCCACTCCCCATTATGATGGACCAAGAAACTCCCTCAGCGATCAACAGAGCGCTTTCCCACCAGCAGGCCCCGGCCCATATTAGGATCATGAACCCAAGACGGAATGCCAAGGGCGCGATCACTGCAATCACGCACCAGAATGCAACAGCAGAGATGGCTCTGTGTTACCGCGACATCATCATGACAGCAACGAGGTCTGTTGACAAAGGAGTCGTTGATGTTGAAGAAAATGACTCTTGGGAAAAGTACAAGATTCCACGCAGTGCCGCTAGTGTGGTACACGGGAAATGGCACGAAGGCCTACAGGCGATGCGAGAGGGATTTGAAGCGGAGAACGAGGGCATAGCAATTCCTAACCAAGTATGATGGCTGGTGAACTCCCGCCCCATCAGGGAGAGGAGGCAGGAAGCAGGAATTGCCGCATCATCAGTAGTTTTGTCATAAATGGAAGCAAGATGGCACACAGCTTGAACAAGAAAGGCATCAAAGCGGCGGGAGTGTGGTACCAAGTCGAAGTGTTCCCCAACCCAGGCCCTCAGTGCAGGGGTGAAATCTGCTTCAGATGGGAGCACATCGAGGACAAGTGCGGCAGCAAGCCCAAATGTCGCTGCTTCTCAGGCCATCACTGGAGAAGTGACCACAAATGCAATGTAGTGGGATGAACGGCTAAGCAGGGATCACTCTGCGGCCAGATGCTGGAGAAACGCCCTAATTGCGAAGGAAATCATATTGCGTTCAGCAGCAGGTGTACGAAAAAGAGCGAAGCCACCAACGCAGGGTGGCAGGGCAGATTAACGTGCACAGCAGGACCAGCTCCCATGAGCAATGCTAAACCCATGGCAATGGGGACGAACAGAGTGGTGCTTGGTACTTGGCCCAGGGGAGGAGTGGCAGCAGATGGGGGAAGCGAAGAAGAGCACAGGGCAGATGTGGCGGAAGTGAGGGCAGCAGCGGAGGCAAGAGATGTCAAGATGACCGAGACCGAGACTGAGATTGCGACTACGACCGCAGCTGATATTGAGACTGAGACTGAATTGGGAGCCCTGGCCATCAATGATTTGACTGATCCAGCATAACAGGGCAAGGTGGTAGGAGTGGACCATTGCTGCTCTGGGGACGGGAGTCGAACAAAGGGCGGATGTTGTGTGCTTGCAATAGCCACCGAGAGAAACATGAGGTATAGGTATCAGCCATTCGGCATACGAAACAGAAAAAGGACAAGAGTTTGGACCACGATGCGGAGAGGGAGCGGCCTGGCGGTTGATCAGCGGACAGATTTAAGCAGAGGTGCTAATGACAATGTCATTGCTACTGACATCGGGATGAGAGGGGAGACAATCACTAGAATCATCAACATTTACCATCAAAGAAATACGCAATCAGGAGAGAGACCGGCACAACATATGAACTCGCAGAGAGTCATTCGGCAGGGTGGCACTATCGTCTACGGGACTTTAACGCCCATAGCATACGATGGGACCCAAGATGCCAAGTGCAGTGGAATGCTGCATTCTGGGAAGACATGAGTAACGAAAATAGACTCGAAATTGGAAATAAATATATAGCCTCCCACCATTGGACAAGAAAAGGTCACCAACGCAAGTCGGTCATCGATCTGATGCTAGCGAATTTACCAATATGACAATGGTCCATACTGGCCGACGACCACACCACTGGATCTGACCACGAGGTTATTCACTGGGAGGTGGAAGCAGACAGGCCGGAAGAGGCAGACCATGAAAGGGTAGTAGGGTGGTATTTAGCTGCAATGATAGAGGAGGATGTGGAGGCAGCAGAGAAGCTATGGACAGAGCTAGTGAAAGAGAGAGCTCACCTGGATGCAGAGTGCACAGCAGATGAGGTGGAGGAAGATGCCGCATGGTGTCAGGAGGCAATTGGCAGCGTTCTTGACGCCACAGCAGAGAAACGCAGGATATGCGCCAAATCCAAGTGGTGGGGGAATGCCGACATCAAGGAAAGAAGGAAGGAGGTTGGAAGAGAGAAAATGAGGAGATGGACCAGGGAAGAGGGAAGAGGGCGAAAGCAGAACTCCAGAAGTCGATTCGACACTCCCAGAGTACAATGTGGAGGGACTACTTGCAAAGTCTGAGGGGGGCCAAGGGATGGAGAGCAGCACAATACGTGAACACTTGCGCAGGCACGACCATGGAGGCCTTAACAGACAGAGATGGCGAGCAAGCAAACACATCACTGGAGAAGGAGCAGATGCTGAGGCGCAAGTGATGTCCTCCGAATAACGACGCCCAATACTACGAACTACCTCTGGCACGAAGCACACACAGACACGTCACTGAGCAAGCAGTTAAACGAGCTTTATATTCTCAGTCTGTCAAAATGACACTTGAGCCAGACAAGCTGTCTTTTGGCGCCATCCGGCTGCTATGGAGGTGGGACGAAGAGACGATCCTGATGCTGACGAAGGCGGCGATTCACATGGGAAGACACCCAGCTGTATGGAAGCGAGCTAGCCGCGTGGTGATTCACAAGGCTCGCTAAGATGACTATATGAATCTGAAGGCCTATCGCTTCCGATCGCAGTTGTGCTGCATGGGAAAAGCAGTTGAGAAAGTAGTTGCCGAGCTGCTTTCATCAGAGGCCAAAGAAGAGGGCTGCTGGGCATGGGACATTTCGGAAGCAGAACAGGATGGTCAGCCATTGATGCAGCGGCCATCATGGTTGACTGAGCTCATGCAGCCTGGAGAAATGGCCACATAACAGGCGTGCTTCTCATGAACATTAAAGCAGCCTTCCCAAGCGTGGCCAAAAGAAGGCTAGTCAACTTAATGAAGGTCAGCCACATGGATGGAGACCTTATAAGATGGACAGAGAGCTATCTCTTGGAAAGAACGGTGCAGATGATAATCGAGGGCAACACCATCGGAAGACACCCGGTGCAAGCTGGGGTTCCGCAGCGCTTACCTGTGTCACAAATTCTTTTTGCGATCTACACATCAGGACTGATCAAATGGGTCATAGAGTATGTATCAGAAGCCGAAGGGCAATCCTGTGTAGACGACGTTGGCTGGGTGGCGACCGGAAGCGATCTCAACCCAGTCTTCACGATACTTGAGAGATGCGCAGCACAGAGCATCGAGTGGGCAAGTAGACGAGGGATACAGTTTGACACTACAAAGACGCAGGCGGCACTATTCACGTTCAGACGAGGCCACAGGAAACACCTCTGGTAAAAACTGACAGCAAAGATAAGAGTCAGGGCTTAAACCCACGCCTGTAATCTTAGACTCCAGACAACAGTGATTCTCAGCCAGACTAACAAACGTATGCAGTAGAAAGCTGACAGAGTTACACCGAAACCCCTCTTCCGGTGCACCGATATCCAGAGTCGTCAACGAAGAGCATGAACATGGCCGGACAACCAAAGACATGATGTGGCCCACCCTGGGCGAACAAACAGTGGTCAGGACCACCATACTGGACTACACCACCACTGCCAAGAGAACTGCAAAGCACTGGGCGAGAGGGAAAGAAACCACAATCGGAGTAGGGGTGTGGATGTGGTGGACAGATGCATCACGCTCAGACGACGGCTGAGTGGGAGCCGCAGCAGTGTGCAAACATGCAAATCAAAGGAGGTCCTGCCACAGCTATCTGGGCACTGGGCGCATGGAGGTCATCGACACTGAGCTGTGGGCGATCGGACTACCGCTTGATGTGATGGTCGAGAAGAGAGATACATTGCAACGACATGCAGTGATGACAGTGGCAGTCTTCAGCGACTAGCAAACCGCAATTCGACGTGCAGCACACCGAGAGCCAGGCCCAGGGCAGCGATCTGCGAGCCGGATCAACCCAAGTTTGCAGGCTCTCCTTGCACATGGCAATGCAACTGAGATTCAATTGGTCCCAGGACACTCCAGCATACCTGGAAATGGAGAGGCGGACCATCAGGCACACCTGGCCCGAGATGCTAGGGGATACACAGTGATAGAGAGGCCATACATGTCAGCCTCGAATCAAGCTAGACCAATCTCGAGGGAAGGTCAGCAGCCAAGGCAACGTGGGTGGCCAAAAGGAGCAGCAAACACTTCAGTTAAAGACTCAAGGGGAAGACGGGGACCAAGCGACCTGTTTCGATGACAACCATAAAGCCGCTGCCTACAAGGTTCTACAGACTACAGTGTGGGCATGCACCCGCTGGAGTAAACACAAAGCCGTTCGGCCACAGAGAAGAAGATAAATTCTGGAGGTGTGGAGGGACAGCGACCCGCACGGGGGAGCACCTCTTCCACCATTGCAGCCGGTGGAGAGACCAGCAAAAAGCGCTCTGGAAGGCGGTGGGGAAGGCGATGGGCTGGAAAGTGGGCAGATGGTGACACGTGCAGGTCTCTGAGCTGCATTCCATGGAAGAGTGCGACCAAGCAGTGATGAACTTCCTGGCGGCTACTGAAGTGGGCAACTTTCTTGCCTGAATGCATGACGGTACGGTATGAAGCAGGCGCAGAGGCTGACCCAGGAGTGGCGGGCGATGGTGGTGGGGTTATATCCGCTCCATGTCCGCTCTTTTCTTCCCCTTTCCTCTCCTTTCCTCACCTTTTGTCCAGTTTTGTTCTATCTATTTTTCAACTTTCATTTGGCAGAGGGGATGAAGGGTAGCTGGGGGGGAGCTCCGCCATCTAGCAGGCTTGCCTGGAGGTGGAGGGGGTATTGGGTCCTGTCATACTCCCGTCAGAGTGAATACAGTATGAATAAACAAACAACAAACAACTCTGAACAGCAATACTGATCCTTCCAGATGCTCCCAGATGCTCCCAGATATGCTGAGTGCAAAGCGATGAGCTCTCAGGTGCTCTGTGACTACTTCACCGGTGCTCCTCAATGTTTCAGATGTTATGCAACAGAATGCCAGGATATCCTGCAGAATAAATGGTGGTCTTCGAAATGCTACAAAATCAAACTATTGGAATGTGCAAATTTCGGAGCTATTGGGAGTTTTGGCCGCATTTCAAACACTATTCCGGTGCATTTGGAACCTGGAGCCATACTCTCTGGAAGTGACTATTATAATGTTTATATGAAATAGTACAATTCAATTAACTATCATCCTCCTGCACACCTTGATTCAGGAAGTGTAACTTAATATACAGTCCAGTAGGTCTCTAAAGCCACATGATTATTTACAAGCCATACGCTATCGATCTTATCTAATGCAGTATTCTCTTGCCCCAAATTTGCCGGTCCAACAATTGCTCCAACAGGTGCAATATGCATCGTATCAGTCTGTTTGACAACCCGGATGAACCTGTCAACCCAATCACCCCCACCATGTGGATCTTTGTACATTGTTGGAATCACCACTGCTTATTCCTGAACTTGAGGACAGAACATCAGCAAAATGTATTTTAGTCACTGGAAGCATCCAGGAGTGTCTGAGAGGATGTGGAGCGCAAACTTAGATGCGTCAATTTCAGGAGAGTATCAGACCCTAGGATGGCATTCCTGCCGGCCTTCAGAGCAACAGGGAGCGCCAACGACAAGCCTGGGAGCACCTGGGAGCGCCGGTGACGAGTTTGTGAGCACCTTGACTCTCAGTGGAGCAGTTTGGGAAAAACAACATCTTCTTTGGGAACGCTGCAGGTGCGCCTAGAAATCATAGCTACTACTTATCGTTCAACGATTTTCAAAACTCATGTATCCAGTTTGTATTCTGATCTATGTATCTATGTATCTATACATATATCTACCCATCTACACTGCACACGGTATATCTGGACTGGCTGCAGGCAGTGGTTGACAGCGATTCGAGCTGCGCCTGAGAGTGACAATCAAGTGGCCTCAGAGATACACTGCGAGGCCGTGATCGAGCAATTTTGAAGATGCACTTGGAGGCCGTGATCGTGCAAACTTGGAGGCCATAATTGGGCGAGTTTGGAGAGACACATGTTGGCTGTGATCGAGCGAGTTTGGAGATGCACTTGGAGGCCGTGATCGAGCGAGTTTGGAGATGAACTTGGAGGCAGTGATCAAGCGAGTGTGTAGATGCACTTGGAGGCCATGAGCGTGGGAACATGGATGCTGTAATCGAGCGAGTTTGCAGACCGTAATCAAGCGAGTTTGGAGGTGCACTTGGAAGCTGTAATCGAGCGAGTTTGGACCAGTACTGGGAGGCAGTCGATGGACGGGGCGCCGGGTGCCGAGACTAATTTCATCAGTTCGTTAAGTCGCAACCGTGGGAATGTGAGAAGGTGACTTTGCCTTTGAGCTCTCATGGGGAGGCACGCCGGAAGCTGCAGCTACATTCAGGGGTCAACTCGTACTCATGAGAATGAAGGGATGACAAACAATCATGGGTGGATGCTGTACTTGGTGTATGTTGTACTCAGTGTATGCTATACTCGCTGCCAACTCATGATCATGACATGGCGAGAGAGAGAGGGATGACTTAACATTGTGTTCTGCGATGATAGTAGAGTTGTCGACAAGAAAAAGAGAGATGTGGGATCAAGATGAGAACTATGTGGCGGATACGAACGGATATGAGAAAACAGGGGTATGCCTTGGTTGACTGGGTTGGAATGACCTCGTATTGGTGTAATTACATGCCGGATCAGGAATTGCATGTGATGTATTGGGGAAGGTACATTGACTCGCACACAAAATTCTCATAAGTCCCCGTTTCTCATGATGATTTCCCCCGTACCCTCTCATCTCTCTCTTTCTTGTCCTCAATTCTACCATCACCTAAGACCATGAAGTTAAGTCATCCCTCTCTAACTCTCCATGGCATGATCAAGAGTTATCACCAAGTACAGGATACACCGAGTACAGCATATACCGAGTGCAGCATTCACCGAGTACAGCATAGAGTACACTGAGTCCTGCATACACAGGGTACTACATCATCCCAAGATCGACTATCTCCCGCTCCCAGCCGGTCTCTCATCTCTCGGCAGATCATATTGTACTCATTTCTCTACATTCGCACAATTACAAGGTAACCAATGAATACAGTCTCAGCTCCAGTCGTGCCTGCCTCCCGAACTACCGCCTCCAGATTAACCGCCTCCAAGTACTCCTCCAATCTCGCTCGATCATGGCCTCCACGTGCAGCTCCAAACTCACTCGATCACGTCCACCAAGTGCATCTCCAAACTCGCTCGATCGTGGCCTCCAAGTGCATCTGCAAACTCACTCGAACATGGCCTCCAAGTGCATCTCCGGACTCGCTCAATCATGTCCTCCACATGGATCTTCAAAGGCGCTTAATCACGGCCTCCAATTGCATCTCGAAAGTCACTCGATTGCGGCCTCCAACTGCATCTCCAAAGTCGCGAGATCACGGCCTCCATGTGCATCTCCAACCTCACTCGACTACAGCCTCCAGGTATATCTACTGTATGCAACGGTTCCGGACCGTCGCTTCGGGTCTGGGTCCAGGTCCAACCCAAACTGTTGCCAAATTGGCAGTCCGGGTTGTGAAAAACCCAAACTGTCAACTCAGGTATGGTTCGATGCTAAACTCCCAACCAGTCTGAATTGGGCGGGTTGTCAGCGGGTCGCCCAGCGGGTCCATCCATAGATTCAATTAAGGCTCTTGATTTTGGAGTATGTGAATAGTATCTTATCAAAATCATGTGTTCAACTACCAACGATGTGTTTTTGCATGCGTTGCAGCTTGCAATATTGATTAATTTGGAATCGGTATTTTAACTTTGATACAATGTATTTTTGGCTAGCAAGGCGGCCAATTATTCCGTTATGAATGCGGAGATTAGCGCGATACCTTGATTACCAAATATGCAACAACTAAAACTGTTGACGCTCCGGTGACACTCACTTTCAGGACGCGGCAGCGAGCATGTCGCTGTTGTTTTTGCCTATCAAGGCTGCCAATATTGGATACATAGACGTCTACAACGAATCAGAACATGAATTACCCCAGATTCGAAGCTAAAAATCGTTGACCCTCCATTGACGCTCATTCTCATGATGCGGCAACGAGCATGTCGCCGTAGTTTTTCCCAGTAAAGGCGGCCAATATCTGATAATTGGAGGTCTACAACTCATCGGAACATAAATTACCCAAGATGTGAATCTAGAAATCGTTGACGCTCCATTGACGCTCATTCACAGGATGCGGGAGGGAGCATGTCGCTGTAGTTTTTGCCACTAGAT